>ENA-ORBV01005307-ORBV01005307.1-microbial-mat-metagenome-genome-assembly--contig:-NODE-5307-length-23823-cov-14.585446_pt1 | contig 23823 bp, 20 predicted proteins | sample MGYA00237777_ERZ505514 | MGnify/ENA primary metagenome ERZ505514 (study PRJEB26160, sample SAMN06269048) | microbial mat metagenome | isolation source: Oligotrophic lake microbial mat | place... | reverse complement strand
CCTTAATCGTCATGCGACTACCGATGGCACCCAGATCCATCACCGCCTGAAGCAGCGCGATCACGCCGGTGTCCACAAACATGCACGGGCGTTTGACCGCTTTGTCGGCCTCGATTTTCGAACTGGGCAGCATGCAGTGAATCAGTCCGCCGACACCTGCTTCGGGATCGAACACGCTGACTCCCACACAGGAGCCCAGCGAGTAGGTCACCAGGATCTCGCGCACGTCATTGGACACGAGCATTTCGCCAATGCCTGCCACGCGGATCCCTTCTCGAGTTGAACTGCCGACTTGAACGGGCATGAGGACTCTTTCAATACGGGGCCAGTCCATCACTTGATGGGGCGGTAGGTCGAAGCACCGTCACGGGAAAACAGATGAGCCGATCGCGTGAGACCTTCGGAATGTCCCACCATCAGATAGCCATCGGGCCGCAGCAGCCGGTGAAACTCAGCGAGTAGCGCATCACGTACCTGGTCGTCGAAATAGATCATCACATTGCGACAGAAGATGATGTCCATCGGGCCCTTCATGGGAAACGGGGGGAGCGACAGATTCATCCTTCGAAAGACAATCATCTCGCGCAGCTGCGGCGAAACGCGGTAGGCATCGTCGCCTTCGCCGGCGACCTTTTGCATGTGCTTTCGGCGTTGTTCAGCAGGGATAGACTCGACGCGCTTGATCCCGTAAACACCTGCCTGCGCTTCGGCGAGCACGCGAGTCGAAATGTCGGTCGCGAGAATCTTGATGTTGGTGGGCTGTCGTATCTCGCCTGCCACATCGCGAGCCGTCATCGCCAGCGTGTAAGGCTCTTCGCCGGTAGAGCACGCCGCCGACCAGAACCGAAATCGCCGCTGTCCTGCATCGAGCCAGCCTCGCATCGCATCTCGAACCATTTCGAAATGCTTCGACTCTCGATAAAAGGACGTCACATTCGTGGAGATTGCGTCGAGCAGATGGACGATCTCTTCGGTCATGGATCGTTCGAGGTATTGGACATATTCCAGTTCACTACCAAGTCCCAGAACCCGAAGGCGATTGGCGATGCGCGACGCCACCATCGTTGACTTGCCGTCGCGAATGCGGATGCCGCTCTGGTCGTAAACGATCTGACACAGTCTTTCGTAGCAACTTGTATCCATGAGATTCATTGAGGGCAGAAGTTGAGTACCGGTGCAGATCGCCTAACGCTTTGAAACTGAACTGCGGCTATTAGTCGAGCCAAAAACGCCTGGAGCGGGCCCTTAATCCGGCTCCCGCCCCAGGCGTCTGAAGGATGGGGAGATCAGAACTCGTTGAGTTCATCGTCATCGAGTGGAATGGCCTGCTGAGGACGCTTGCCACCGCTAGATGCACCAGCACCGACGAGCTTTCGCGCTGGGGCTGAGGGCGTGTGCTTCACCGCAGGCTTGGAGGTCAGCCGAGCGGGCTGGGCCTTTTGCTTCACGGGTGGAGTTGACTGCTCACCAAGGTTGAAGGTGGACACCAGTTGCATCAACTGTTCGACCTGACCGTCGAGTTGACCGGCAGCCGCAGCCGATTCTTCACTGCTGGCGGCGTTGGCCTGCGTCACTTTGTTCATCTGATCCACAGCATCGTTGACCTGCTTGATACCGTCGCTCTGCTCCTTGCTGGCGGCGGCGATCTCGCTGATCAGGCCGTTGACCTTGGTGGAACCTTCGACGATTTCGCTGAGAATAACGCGCACCTGCTCCGTGATGCTCACACCGTTCTTCGCGTTCTCGGTGCCCTTCTCGATCAGGGCAGCAGTGTTCTTGGCGGCCTCGGCACTGCGCTGAGCCAGTGAGCGCACTTCCTCGGCAACCACGGCGAATCCCTTGCCTGCATCACCGGCGCGAGCCGCTTCGACTGCTGCGTTGAGTGCCAGCAGGTTCGTCTGGAAGGCGATTTCGTCGATCGTCTTGATGATCTTGGAGGTCTCGATGCTCGAAGCCTGGATCGAATCGATCGCTTCTTTCATCTTCTGCATGGTCTCGTTGCCCTTCTGAGCTGAGGCCTGCGAGGCGCTCGCCAGGTTCTTTGCCTGGTTGGCATTGTCAGCATTCTGAGCCGTCATTGAGGACATCTCTTCCAGCGAGGCGGAGATTTCTTCAATCGAACTGGCTTGAGTGTTGGCACCTTCAGCGAGCTTCTGCGTGCCTTCGGTGATCTGACCGCTGGCGGAAGCGACTTGGCCGGAGGCATCAGCCACCTGCGAAAGAGCATCCTGAAGCGTCTGTGCCGCCTTGTTCAGATTGTTTTTGATCTTCGCGTGATCGCCCTTGTACTCGCCGGTAACGCGAACTGTCAGATCCTGAGCGGCGATGGATTCCAGCACCTGGCTGGCTTCGTTCACGGGACGAACGATGGCGTCAACGATCTCATTGATGCCGGACATCATCGGCTTGTAAACGTTGTTGAGAACATTCACGTCGCCGCGAACCGACAGGTCGCCGCGCTCAGAGGCATCGATGAGTTTCTTGACCTCGGAGGCATACAACTCACGGGCGTTGAAGTCGGTCCACTCCACACCGTTGCCCATGTAGTTACCGTTGTCATCCAGAAGCGCCGAAGCCGTGACGCCGAAGGTAAGCGGGCCCAGTTTCAATTCACTCGCCACCGGCAGGTTGCGGACATCACGCAGCACGCGCTGCTGATGCGACGGGTTCTTGTGGAAGCTGTCGATGCAGATGCCGATCAGTTTTTCGGTATCAAACTGCGGGAGAAACTTTCGGATTTCGCTCTGGTACTTTCTGAGCATCTCCAGGACTGCGGGATTGACATAGGTGATCTTCAGATCTTTATCGCAGGCCATGAACATCGCCGACGCGCCTTGCAACATGGAAGCGAGCGACTTGGCACGCGTTGAAGCATCCTTTTGTGCAGTGATGTCAGTGGCGAACTTGACGACTTTGTATGGCTTGCCATCGGCGTCGAAGATGGGGTTGTAGGAAGCCTGAATCCAGATCACCTTGCCACCCTTGCCGATGCGCTTGAATTCGGCAGCCTGGAACTCACCGCGATTGAGTTTCTCCCAGAACGCTGCGTACTCACTGCTGCGACCATATTCAGGCTCGACGAACATGCGGTGGTGCTGGCCCTTGACTTCCTCAAGCCGGTAGCCCAAGCAATTGAGGAAATTGTCGTTGGCGGTGAGGATCGTTCCATCGAGACGGAACTCGATCACCGCTTGCGCCTTGCCGATGGCAGCCAGTTGACCTTCGAAGTTTGCGCTGCGCAGCTTGGCCTCAGTGATGTCGGTGGCGAACTTGACGATTTTGTATGGCTTGCCGCTGGCATTAAAGATGGGGTTGTACGATGCCTGAATCCAGATGACCTTGCCACCCTTGCCGATGCGCTTGAACTCGGCAGACTGGAATTCGCCACGACCAAGTTTGTCCCAGAACGCTGCGTACTCACTGCTGCGACTGTATTCAGGCTCGACGAACATCCGGTGATGCTGGCCTTTGATTTCTTCGATGCGGTAGCCCAGGCAATTGAGGAAATTGTCGTTGGCATCGATGATGGTGCCGTCGAGATTGAATTCAATAACAGCCTGCGATTTGCGGATAGCAGCAACCTGGCTGGCCAGTTCGAGCACATTGCTTTTGCTCGAGGGCTTGCTGGTGGTGGTTGCCGATGCCTTCTTTGCGGAAACTTTCTGATTGGTCTTGGTCCTGGACATGGAAGATATTCCTTTTAGGGGTTGATCAGTTGGGTTTAAGTTGAAAAGTGAAGTTGGGTCTATTGACAAATCAGGCTGCGACGGCGGCAGTGGCGGCTGTGGCGGCTGTAGCGGCGATCTGAAGAACGCCATCCGTGCTCAGTACCTTTTCGACATTCAGGAGAATGGCGACTTTGCCGTTGGTCTTGGCCATGCCACGGATGAAGGTGGCGGTGACTTCGCCACCAAAGGATGGCGTTGGCTCGATGCTTTCGTCGGCGATGTTGAGCACTTCAGAAACGGCATCGACGAGAATGCCCATCTGCGAAGTGACGTCTGCAGTGACCAGATCGACGACGATGATGCATGTCTGCTCCGTGTCCGCCGTCTTCTCCATGGCGAACTTGGAGCGCAGATCGATGACGGGAATGATCTTGCCTCGTAGATTGATCACACCACGGATGTGGCTGGGTGTACGCGGCACTGGCGTGACATCCATCAGCCCGATGATCTCGCGGACCTTGAGAATCTCTAGGCCGTAAATCTCGTTGCCGAGTTGGAATGTCAGGTACTTCCCTGCCAGACCCGAGGGTGCCTGATTCGCTGTTCGCTGTGGCGCCTGCATGTCGCTGCCTCCCTGAAAGTGTTTGATGATCGGTCGAGTCGCTGCGTTGCCAACGTATTCGTCGTCACACTTTTGGGGAGCGGGCTATGGGTATTTCCGCGACCGGCATCAAATTCCCTGCGATCCTTCTCGCGGCGAGCTGTCGCTTATCTACATATGAGGCCCCTGTGCCATGCAATCGCCATTACAGGAGGACTCGAACTTCCATCAAGTTTTTCTTATGGGAGAAAACACCCATCACGGGTTCATCCTGCATGTCCGAAATAAACCATCGAACAGCACTCCGATCCAATCCAATCCAGCGGAATAACCACGCCATGCCCACACCCGAAATCCAGGAACTGACCCGTTTTCTCTCGGAAGGCATTGTGCTTGCTGAGCCCGAAGAACTACAGCATCTCGCAGACCTTCATGAAAAGCTCTCGCTGATCGCAGCACTCTTGCGCCCCGACAGCCCGCAGCTCTCTACAACGGCAACGGACGCGGCGGCTGAAATCGAGCGGATCATTATGCGCGAATGCGAAGATGGCGCAGCGGTGCTCAAGGGCATCACTGCTTCAATCTGTGCGCTGCAGACGGTGATTCTCGATGGCCGCGAACTGAAAGATGTTCCCTTCTTCAAAGCTTCGCTTGAAGCTGCATCTGCCCAGAGCGAATCAGATACACAACCTGCACAAGCCACGAGTGCGCCCTCAACAACTCACGCACCCAAGTGCGATCTTCCAGCGGAACCCCTTCCGCTCACGGGCGACTCTGATCTGACAGCCGAGTTCATTACAGAGAGCCGTGAACATCTCGACGCAGCCAACGTCAGCCTGCTGAGCATCGAAAGCAATTCCGCAGATGCAGAAGCGCTCAACGCGCTGTTTCGCGCGTTTCATACCATCAAGGGTGTAGCGGGCTTCCTGGAATTGAAACCGATTCAGGCACTAGCGCACGAAACCGAAACACTGCTGGATAAATGCCGCAAAGGCGAGATTGCTCTGGTGGGCGTTGCGCTCGATGTTGTGTTTGATGCGACAGACATCATGAAGCAACTGGTGAGTGCGGTGGCCGATGCGCTGGCGGGCAATCGCCTTCTGCATCCTCATCCGGCTCTGCCCGGACTATTGCCTCGCATTCAAGCCGCCACCGAAGGGCGAAAGATTGCAGCGCCAGTAACAGCAACAGCGGCAACAGGAGCGGCAAAGAAAGCTCCCGATACTTCCACTCAAGCTGAAGCAGCAATAGCCTCAGCCCCTGCGTCATCGCCCGCCAATCCATCGGCCACCGATGTACATGCTGAATCTTCAAGCCCTATCGATGTTCATGCCGAGCCCGCGCATCCCGCCAACACCGCAGAAGGCAAGCCTGGAACCGGCCCGACTGTCGTCAAGGAAACGGTGCGTGTGGATGCAGAGCGATTGGACAAGCTTGTGGACATCATCGGAGAAATGGTCATTGCCGAAGCGATGGTGAGTCAGTCCTCCGAGAACGGCACGCGAGGGTCATCTCCCTCAGCCCGACTGATGAATCATCTGGACAAGATCACACGTGAATTGCAAGAGCTGGCCATGTCGCTTCGCATGGTGCCGGTGCGAACGTCGTTTCAGCGAATGGCGAGGTTGGCACGCGATGTGTCGAAGAAGCTTGACAAGCCCATTGAGTTCGCCACTGCCGGTGACGAGACTGAACTGGACAAGAACGTCGTTGACGCCATCGGTGATCCGCTGGTCCACATGGTGCGCAACGCCATCGACCACGGCATCGAAGACAACGTCGAAGATCGTCGCAGTGCAGGCAAGCCCGACGCGGGCCGGATCGAGCTGCGCGCCTTCCACAAAGGCGGCTGCATCTATATCGAGATCGAAGACGACGGCCGAGGCCTCGACCCCGCACGCATTCTTGCCAAGGCTCGCGAGCGCGGACTCATCAAGGAAGGCGAGACGATGACCGAGAGCGAAGTATTCAATCTCGTATTCGAACCTGGATTTTCGACTGCCAAGACAATCACCGATGTGTCCGGACGTGGTGTGGGCCTTGATGTAGTCAAACGAAACATTCAAGCGCTGCGCGGCCAAACAGAAATTCGATCCGTCAAAGGTAAAGGCACCGTGTTCAGTATCCGATTGCCACTGACCCTGGCCATCATTGAAGGCATGGTTTTTCGGCTCGGTGAACATCGATATATCGTTCCAACGCTTTCGATTGTTCGGATGATTCGGCCTAACGAAAAAGATCTGACCACCGTATTCAGCCGTGGCGAAATGCTCAAGCTGGGCGATCGTCTTGTTCCGCTGCATCGCCTCGAACGTCTGTTCACCATTGACGGCGCCATCAAGAGTCCGCATGAAGCGGCAGTCATCGTTGTGGAACACGACAACCGCCAGGTGGCGTTCCTGGTTGATGAGCTACTGGGCCAGCAGCAGATTGTGATCAAGCCGCTGGGCGCGATGCTTCGCCAGTATCCGGGATTCACCGGCGGCGCCATCATGCCCGACGGCCGCGTTGGTCTGATTCTCGATATCGCAGGGCTGACCGCTATGGCGGGCGTACCCGAATCGGGCTGCCGCGCTGCTTGAAGTTAGATGGACTTAAGGACGAAACCCCAACCCCACCGAGAGATCACCCTGTGGAAAGCAAATTCATAGTCGCTTGTGTCAGTGCAATCCGTAACGTCTTCACAACCATGTTGAAGACGGAGGTCACCTTTGGCAAACCCCACATCAAACAGGCCGGGGCACCTTCCAACGGTGTGTCCGGCATCATCGGGTTCACCGGGGCTGTGCGCGGATCGATCATCGTCTGCTTTCCGCTGGACGTCGCTTCGACGCTCATGCATCGCTTCGCTGGGGCTGAGCTTCCGCCGGACCATCCCGACTTCGCCGACGCGATCGGCGAGCTGGTCAATATGGTGGCCGGAGGCACCAAGACGCAGATCAATCAATCCGACGTTGCCATCGGTTGCCCCAGTGTGATCATTGGCAAGGAACATCAAGTATTTCAGCGCAAGGACGAAGCTGTCGCCGTCGTTCCCTGCACTTGCTCGGCTGGCGTGTTTACTGTTGAAGTCGCACTGAAACCTCAAATCAGCTCTCTCGCTGCACCGAAAGATACGACGGCCAAAGTGGCCTGATTCTATTGGAGAAAAAGAACATGAAAATCCTTCTTATCGACGACTCCCGAACGATGCGAAACATCCAGAAGAATGCCCTTGGCGAACTGGGGCACTCGGATATCACCGAAGCATGCGACGGCCAGGACGCGCTGAGCAAAATCGGCGCAGCATTGCCCGATCTCATTCTTCTGGACTGGAACATGCCCGTGATGGATGGCATGACATTCCTCAAAAACTTCCGCGCCACCAACAAGACGACGCCAGTCATCATGGTCACGACCGAAGCGGAAAAGACCCGCGTAGTCGAGGCGATCAAAGCCGGCGTGAACAACTACGTGGTCAAGCCCTTCACGACAGAGCAGTTGAAGGAGCGCATCAATCAGACCATGCAAAAGTGCAAAGCTGCGTGAGGGAGATCCTTCCGCGGGGATCATTTCGAGCTGCATGGCTGTGTCAGCGCCGGGACACGAACTTGATTGCCCGCAATGGAAAACCGATTCACGCGGCCGTAAAGACGATCGTGAGTGATGCCCAGATCACTGGCGCAGGCAGTAGCGTTCTGCCAATACAGCAAGGCGGTAGTCATGACACATGCGATACCCTCACAAGACATTCAGATCAAGTTCTCTTCCGACAAATCGGAAGCTTTGATTCTGCTCCGCGGCGATTTCCCTCGCAGTGCCCTGTCTGCTTCCTATTGCCGATTTCATCTGGAGTCGGCAGGCGTGAAGGTCACGCCTGCCGTTGCTGGGGCCATCGACAAGCTCATGGTCAACTTGCCCCCGGATGGAACTGAGGCACGGGTGATCATCGCCCGCCGAACGGAACCCAAGCACGGCAAAGACGGATGGGTTCAATGGATTGAGGACGAAGCTGGCAAATCCACCACCAAGCCCACCAAGCCCGCCGACCCCGTCGCGAACGCCAGCAATACCGCCAGCGCAGACAACCTGCAATCACTCAGCTTCTACAATTGCAGCAGCTACATCATGGTGCGCACAGGTCAGGTGGTCGGCAAAATCCACCCGCCCACACCAGAGCAGGACGGCTGCGACCTCGCCGGCAGCGCACTCAAAGCCAAAGCCGGCAAACCGGCGGCCGTCCAACTGAATGAATCCATTCTCTGTGATGCGCAAGGTCGGCTCATCGCTCAAATCGAAGGCGTTCTACAACGAAATCATCTCAAGGCAAAAGTCAGCCCGGTCCTGGACATTTCCAGCTACGTTGACTTTTCAACGGGAAATATCGAATTCAAAGGTGATGTCCTCGTGCATCAAGGTGTGCGAGACTGCTTCTCCATCAAGGCAACAGGAAGTGTTGAAGTACACGGCCTGATCGAAGCAGCCATCATCGAGTGCGATGTCGATCTGGTCGCGCGCGGCGGCATCGCCGGTCATCAGCGGGCCAAGATCAAAGTCGGGCAACATCTGATTGCTCGGTACCTCGACAATGTCATCGGTGAAATGGTCGGAGATCTGCAAGTCGAACGCGAAGCGATCAATTGTGATCTTATTGTCGGAGGCAATGTCCGCATGCCCCATGCCGCCTTGATTGGCGGTCGCCTTGTCGTCACTGGCAACGCTGATATCGGCACGATCGGCTCGAATGCCGGCGTCGCAACGGAACTGGTGTTTGGAAGCGTGCCGCTGCTCGAATCAAAACTAAAGCAGCTTGACGACGAAGCGATCAAGCTCATTCGACAACAGGAAACCATGCGCCACGAACAGCAGTTCCTCGAAGGGCAAAAGCGATCGCTCTCGCCGCAGCAGAAGGAACGCATGACTGAAGTGATGTACGAACTTCATCAGTCGCAAGAGAGCCTTAAAACAGTTCAGAGCGCTGCCAAGGAAATCCGTGACACCATAGCGCAGCATCGCAGCGTCTCGTTCAACATTCAGCGGCGACTGCATCAGGCGACAAGAATCACCATCCGCGATCGGACGTACCGCGTTGATAAGGATGTCGCCGGACCGCTGACCATCGGTCTGGACCACAAAGGCAATCCTGTCATTGCCAAGAGTTCCTCGGCCCCTGTTCCACTGACGACCATCGCTCGGTCTCTGACGCAGTGATGCCTGAACGCAGCCCGCGGCGGCGCGAGTTTGAAACTCATCAGATGCAGATCATCGAGCAGCTTCCTTGAGTTCCGCAAATCTCGCGCGCATCTCCTTAAGCCTCTCTGCCTGTTTCGGGTCTTTGATCAGATCGTTCTCTTCGCGCGGATCAGTCGTGAGATCGAAGAGCTGTTCGACCTTCTGCTCGGGCCAGTAGAAATATTTCCAGTCCTTGCGCACGAGTGCTTCGGAGGCAGGAATACGATTCGCGTTGGAGAGCGTCGCGTGTTCGTAGAAAAATTCGGTGCGCCACTGTGGCTTTTCTTTCGCAAGATAAAGCGGAGCCATATCGCGGCCTTGCATGCGCGCCGGTGCTGCAATTCCAGTAGCGGCAAGAATCGTCGGGGCCAGATCGACGCTCAGCGTGAAGTCATCATTCGTCTTGCCTTTGCGATCCTGCCCCATGCGCGGATCGCGAATGATCAGCGGCACGCGGATGCTTTCCTGATGGGGATACCACTTGTCAGCCAGGCCATGCTCAGCGTGGTAGTAGCCGTTGTCGGTGGTGAAGATGACCAGCGTGTTTTCGAGCAGGCCTTGCTTCTTGAGTTCTTCAAGAACGCGGCCGCATGTTGAATCCACTTCCGAAGCGAGCCGGTAGTAGTTCTTCATCATCGTCTGATATTTCTCTGGCGTATCAAAGCGCCAGTGCCAGCGTACGCGGCCTTCGTTGGTCCCGGTGAAAAACGAAGGCAACCGCTTCCACGATTCTTCCGTCGCATTGGGCGCGACGGGAATCTCCACATCCTTGTAAAGCTCCATGCTCTTAGGCTGCGGCAGGAATTGAAGAGGATTACCGTCTTCCGCATGCGTGGCGAAGAAGGCGACGGTGAGACAGAACGGCTGATCCTTGGGACGTGTCTTGAGAAACTCAATCGCATCTTCTTCGTTGCGCTCGGTGACATGCTTCTTAGAGCCATCGGGCATTTTGTACCAGTGCTTACCGTGGTAAGACCGGCCAAAGTCAAACTCTTTCCCGGGGAATGGGCCGTTGTGCCATTTGCCGACATGCCCGACGTAGTAACCATTGGATCGCAGCAAGCCGGGATAAGTTTCCGCCCACGGCGTCTTGAAGGGGCCAAAGGCTTTGTTCTCATGACGCGACATCCACTGGCCGGTGAAGAGCGTCGCCCTGCTCACGCCGCAGATGGAAGTCGTGACGCAGTTGGATGTGAACCGCATGCCTTCGCTGGCCAGACGATCGAGATTTGGCGTCTTTACGATCGGATTGCCTGCAACGCCCAGCGTGTCATGCCGCCAGTCGTCGGCGTAGAGCATCACGATATTCATCGGCTTGCTCGGCTTTTCGGCGAGGGCTGTCGCACTCGAAAATAGCGACAACGCAATGAGTGAAAACAGACTGATGCATGCAACTAGAGCTTGCATGCGTCGCGAAAGTGTCAGGTCTTGCATAGCGTTGCTTTCCAATGATGAACTCTCAGATGACAAAACCAACGGGCCATCAATGATATGCGATCGATCTGCAACGATCCTATGCACTGCGCATTTATCCAGAGCCATCGCCTGTCGATTATCATCACGTGCATGTCTGATGCTGGCCCCGAAGACAATGTGAAGGAGCAAGCGACGCCTGCGGAGCCGGTGCGCCTGTCAACGCGCGTCGAAAAGCTGCATGGCATCGGCAGTCGCCGCGCTCAGCAAATGAACCGGCTCGATATCGTCACTGTCAGCGATTTGATCCGGCATCTGCCGATGCGTTATGAACAGGAGTTTGCCGAGGGCACTGTGAGCGATCTGCCCATGGAAGGCATCGGCTCAGCGCGGGGTACGGTCATGACCTGCCGCTGGGCGGGTGGGCCGGGCAACAAAGGACGATTCGAGGCGACGCTTCAAGATCACTCCGATCGCATCTACCTCAAGTGGTTCAACGCTCGCTACCTCACTGACAAGATCAAGCCCGGCATGCTCCTGCGCGTGCAAGGCAAAGTGAAAGCCTTCGGCGGCTACCCGCAAATGGTCAACGCCAAATGGGAAGTCATTGACGAAGGCGATCCGAGTAAACGAACCAATGATCGGCTCAAGCCGGTGTACCCTTCCACGGAAGGCCTCAATTCTGACGCCATCGAAAAACTCATCGCGCAGGTCCTGCCATTGGTTCTCGATCAGGTGATTGATCCTCTCGATGATGCGTTTCGCAAGAAGAGAAATCTACCTGCGCTCAGTGATGCGTTTGCAATGGCACACTCGCCCAAGAATGAAGAGGAAGCGGCGGCAGCGCGAAGACGCTTGGCATTCAACGAACTCTTGCTTCTGCAACTGGGCATCGCCATCAAGCGGCATTTCAATGAGACGAGACTCATCGCACCGGCACTGCGCTGGTCGGCTTCGATGGATGAACACATTCGCGCTCGCTTTCCCTTTGCTCTGACAATGGCACAAGAGCTGGTGATCAAGGAGATTGCCGGTGATCTTCAGAAAGATCGCCCGATGAATCGTCTGGTGCAGGGTGATGTCGGCGCGGGCAAGACGGTTGTCGCACTTTATGCCCTGTTGATGGCCGTCTCTTCGCGGCAGCAAGGGGCGATGATGGCCCCCACCGAATTGCTTGCCGAGCAGCATTTTCAATCGATCTCGCGCATGCTCGAAGGCTCCAACGTGCGACTTGCGCTGCTTGTGGGCGGCATGCCAGCGGCCAAGCGAAGCGAAATGCTCGCGCAGATTGAGTCAGGCAAGATTGACATCGTTGTAGGCACGCATGCGCTGCTCACCAGCACGGTGAAGTTCAAAGAGCTAGCGGTGGTGGTGGTCGATGAGCAGCATCGATTTGGTGTGATGCAGAGGGCGACGCTGCGCAGCCGAGGGTCGGAAGATGCTGCACCTAGTGAGCGCATCAGAGCCCCGCACTGTCTGGTGATGACCGCGACGCCGATTCCGCGCACGCTGAGTCTGACGGTGTTTGGCGATCTGGATATTTCGACGATCACTGGTTTGCCACCAGGGCGGCAGCCGATCATCACGCGCGTGGTGGTGCCGGAGAAGGCGGACGATGTTTATCGCTACATGGCGGAGCGGATTGCGCAAGGTGAGCAGGCGTACATCGTCGTCCCGATCATCGATGCTTCGGGCCACGAGTCTTCAGCGCAGCTTAAAAATGTGCGCGATCATGCGAAACTGATTCAGGATAAATATTGCCGAGGCTTTAAGGTGGCCGCGATTCATGGTCAGCTTGAAAGAGACACACGCGAAAAGACCATGCAGAAGTTTCGCAAGAACGAAGTGCACGTGCTGGTGGCGACGACCGTGATTGAAGTGGGCGTGGATGTGCCCAACGCCACGATGATGATCGTCGAACATGCGGAGCGATTTGGCTTATCGCAATTGCATCAGCTTCGTGGACGCGTTGGCCGAGGCAGCGATGGCCGCAAGAGCCTGGCGGTTTTCATCGGCGATCCGACGACAGAAGATGCGACCAAGCGACTGGCAGCCATCGGCTCGACCACCGATGGTTTTAAGATTTCCGAGATGGACTTCGAAATCCGCGGCATGGGCGACATCTTCGGCACGCGCCAGCACGGCGCCCTGCCTTTGCGTGTCGCCCGTCTTCCCGAACACATGGAACTCCTACAAATGGCCCGCCGCGATGCGACTGTACTCATCGACACCGATCCTCTGCTGGGCGAACCTTCGCACACTCTGCTGCGAAAAGTGCTGGTGCGCGAATACGGCGAGACGATCGGCCTCGTCGATGTGGGGTAGGAAAGAAATCAGCTTTCAGCTTTCAGCGAGAAGCGAGAAGCGGGCAGCGGGCAGCGGGCAGTGCTGTCATTCGTAGCCGCAGCGTCCTCGCTGCGCGTGCTTCGATTCGCGTGTGCAGTTCTCCGCGCTGACGACGCTACGCCGCAAGCGGCTGAATGCTGACTGCTGACAGCTTTCCCCCTCACACCATCGTCGGCGTGTTCTTATTGAGCACGCGGCCGAGTTGCCGCAGCGCCTGCCGAATGCGCTGTTCGTTTTCAACGAGCGCCATGCGCACGTACCCTTCGCCCAAGTCGCCGAAGGCGGAGCCTGGTGTCAGCGCGACCTCAGCCTGATCGACCATCGCCATGCAGAAGTCGGCAGTGTCCTTGTAGCCGAGCATGTGCTCCGGTTTGACCTTGGCCCAGACGAACATGGTGGCCCGAGGCGATTCCATTTCCCAGCCAAGCTTGCGAAGACCAGCGACGAGAATATCTCTGCGGGCTTCGTAAATCTTCGCCTGGTCCTCGATGTGTTTGTCACCGGTTCGCATGGCGATGATCGCGGCAATCTGCACCGCTTGGAATATGCCGTAGTCGTAGTAGCCCTTGACGGTGTTGAGCGCCTTGATCATTTCCGGATGGCCGCAGCAGAAACCGATGCGCCAGCCCGCCATGTTGTAAGGTTTGCTCAGCGTGGTGAACTCGCAGCCGAATTCTTTTGCGCCATCGCTTTGGAGATAGCTCGGTGCTTTGTAATCATCGAAACACGTTTCGCCATAAGCGAAGTCGTGGAGGATCATGACCTGATGCTTGTCGGCAAGCCTGATCGCCTTGTCATAGAACGAAGGTTCGACGGTCAAAGCCGTGGGGTTGTGCGGGTAGTTGAGGATCATCGCCTTGGGCTTGGGCGTGGTGGTGGTGAAGACATGTTCGATGCGTTCGAGAAATGCTTCATCATTGCCCAATGGCACCGCGATGGTCGAAGCACCCGCGAGGATGATCGCATAGGTGTGAATCTGAAACGCGGGATTGCCCACGACAGCGCTGTCGCCGGGGCCAAAGAGCGCCAGGCACATGTGGCTAAAGCCCTCCTTGGAGCCGATGGTGGCGATGACTTCGGTATCTGGATCAAGCTCAACGCCCCACTTGCGGTGATACTTGAGGGCCATGTCTTTGCGCAGGTTGTAAACACCTGAGCCTACGGAATAGCGACTGTTACGCGGGTCAGCCGCCGCTTCGCGCAGCTTATCGACGACTGCATCAGGCGGCGCATCGGTCGGATTGCCCATGTTCATGTCAATGACATCAACGCCCGCTTTACGGCGTTCGTGAATCAGTTGTTTGAGCTTGCCCAATACATAAGGGGGAAGGCGATGAACGCGCGATGCTGTTTGAATCTTCATAGGGGTTGGCCGATCACTCTTGAAACATCAATTCCTTCTGCTGTGCCCAACTTTCACGGAGGGTACGATCCGTGACGATCAACTCGACTTCATTGAGCATGGTGCGTGCCAGCCGTTGCATGAGCACGCGTTCGGTGTTTCGCCGAACGCGGGCGGTCAGGTCGGCTTGCACAGCCTGCAATTGTATCGGCTTGGCGGGGATTTTCCGTTCAAGCTTGATAATCGCAAAACCCTTCTCGATCGCAATGGGGTCGCTGACGATTCCTTCCTCCAGCAGCACCACCGCTTTGCGGACACCATCGGGCCAGGTTCCGTCGGCAGGACTCACCGGTGCGAGCAGCCCGCCTTGCACTCGGCTGGCATCAGTCGAGTTTCGCACAGCCAGCTCGATGAATGACTCAGCGGGCACGCCTTCGCCGCGCGCTCGCCTGACCAGTTGTGATGCCAATGACAGATTCTCGACGGTGATCAGCCGCACTTCATAGCGCGGGCCGTATTCGATGGCGTAGGCCTGATTCACTTCGGGGTCCGATATTTTCACATCATCCTGCACCAAAAGGCGCATGGCAGCATTCCTCTGTAAGAGCTGCTCGAAACGCACATCGCCCAGTCCCCGGCGACGGCGAAGCTCGCGCAGCAATCGAACCGCCTGATCATCGTTACTGGGATCAAGCGATTTGAGCAGCGCGGTTTTTTCAGCATCAATCTGAACGGGTGTTAACGAAAGGCTTCGCTGAGTCAATCTCAGTTGGATGCGACGGTCGAGAATCGTCTCCGCCAGAACGAGGCCACCTGCCGCTTCGTACAGTGAGGCTTGTAGATCGTTATGACCAATGGGTCGGCCATCCAAGTAGGCCACGACGCGCGTCGTTGGCGAGTCGCCAGCGGCTCCGTTAGACTGGATGTTCGAGTTCCCTGATTTTGCTGCTGCCCCCCCGCCCGGAGGGCCATCGGACTGACAGGCCGCCAGATTGATGCTCAAAATGCCGATGATGAAGAAGTTTCTTGTCATGCAGTCACGCTAAGGCGAAGGCGCAAGCGTGTCAACGATGGCACTTGATTTGCCTTGACTTCTGACCTCTGATCTCTGACCTCTGACTCCTGCTATGAAACAAGAACCACAGATCATCCTCTGCCCTTACTGCGGCCATGTGCAGACCGTTCCCGAGACGGCAGCTGTGCCCGATCAATGCGACGAATGCAAGGGCCTCTTCGAGCCGCTCTCTCGCAGGGCGACGCAGATATCGATGGGGCCTTGGTTCATCCGCGACAAGAAAAATCCATTCCGCCCGGGATGCAGCTACGAAGTGCTGGCGAAGATGGCCAAGAACAATCGCATCCGTCCCACGACGGTCATGCGCGGGCCTTCGACCAAGCAGTTCTGGTCCGTCGCACGCAATGTGCCTGGCATCGCGCACCTTCTGGGCTATTGCCATCATTGCAGCGCCAAGGTGGAGCCGACCGCCACATCCTGCACCGCTTGCAATGCGAAGTTTGAAGAACCCAAGGAGCGTAACGAACTGGGCTTGGCCTACCGCACGACTCAGGAAGCCGCAGCGGCCCAGCGAGCGCTTGAAAAGGAAATCGCATCCATCACCGGTGCGCCAGTGAATTCCAGCGCCAGCGGCATTGCCCCGGCCATATCCGCTGCTCCCGGTGCTGACCTGCTCGATCAGGTGCTCGGGGCCGGCGGAAAATTCGGCGGCTCCCCGCTGTTGAATTTCGGTTCCGGTGTACCGGCTGCTCCTGCCGCACCGACGACGACGAAAGCATCACCACCGCCGATGCCCGCCAAACCTGCTGCCGCTAAACCTGCGACGGCTGGCGCAGCACCTGGGGCGCCGCTCAACTTTGCTGCGGGATTCAGCGGCACCGCTGCTTCTGGCGGGCGCGCGGTGGATGCATTTTCTCTATCAGGCGAAGCGGATGACACAGGCGTCGATGACGTCCAGCGAAAGCAGAAAACCGCCAGCACGATGACCTGGGCGCTGATTGGTTTTAATGTTCTTCTGGTCGTCGTGGTGATCGTGCTTTTCCTGATGAACAAAGGTAAGCCGGCCAATGCGCTGAATAATGATGGCAATCAGAATCCGCCAGCGACAGCGCCGCCTTCGACGAATCTTGCGGCTAGCGACAACGAATCAAACACGACGACTCCGGTTCCTGTCGTGCCCATCGCAACCAAGAAGACCGATCCCTTCGGCAATCCCATTGACGTCTCCGCCCCAAAACCGCCCAAAACCAACGTCAAGCCCGGCATCGAACCTCGCGATGATCGCAATGTGATGAATGCCAAACTGACCGAGGCAAGGACGAAACTGGATGGAGACGACATTGCCGGTGCGATCACGGTCATGCGCGACGTGCGTGACACTTATCCTGCGGCTTGGCAACCAGAAGACCTTTCGCAGCGCATCGAGCAGTTCACTGCGATGCTCGACAATCGCAAGGTCATCGTGGAAGAAACGCGCATGGCTGATGAAGTGACCAAGCTTCTCGCCGAGGCCAAAGCGGCGCAGACCGCCAATGACCACACCACCGTCCTTCGCATCCTGACGCAGGTCCACGAAAACTACCCGCCTAAGTTCCACCCCAAAGACATCACCAAATCGATCATCTTCTCGATGAAGGAAGTGGAGCGCAAGAAGAAAGATGGCGGCAAGTTCTTCGGCCAATCCACCGACTGACCGCGGCACAAGGTTGGCCGCGAAAAGTCGCAGAGGGCGCAAAAAGAAAACAGAGTATTGGAGCAGCGTTTTGTCGCGGCTTCTGCCAAGCCCGATGGTGAGGCTTGGCGAGACATCGGGGTACTGTCTTTGATTTCTGCCTGCGTGCTACATTGATTGAACACACCCCGATGGCTCGGCAGACCTCGCCATCGGGCTTGGGGATTCACCACAAATCAACCTGCCGTTCAATTGACATGAAAAACGCACGTCGCTTCCGTCTGCCTTCTTTTGCGCCTTCTGCGACTTTTTGCGGCCAATTCGCATAGCGTGAAGCGAATACGCCGCGACGACTTAAAAATCAAAAATGCTCTTGCGGCTCTTCCAATAAGAATCGGGCAACATCTCCTCGCGGAACTCCGGCTCTACTTCCGTTGGCTCCTGCTCAATCTCCACCGGCGGTTCAACCGGCGCAGGTTCCACCTTTGGCTCGGGCTTTACGACTGGATCAGGTTTTGGCTTGACAATGGGCTCAGCCTTGGGCTTCACAAGCTTCGCGCTGGCCAAGCCAATTCCCAGGCGATCGCGCCGACTGATGGCAAGCTGATCCGCTTTGGTCGGATCGATTTTCAAAGTCGTGAGCATCAGCGCCACTTTCGTCGCGCCGCTTTTCGCATCGCCATCATCAGGAGATTTCGCTAGGGCATGAGCGTAATAGACCTTGGCGCGGATGAGCATGTTGGTCTTGGCGTGGGTCGATCCTTCATCGGCCAATCCGATGTACCACGCCGCCAGTTGTTTCGCCTCATCCGCGTCCAGCGATTGCACCGGCTGGCCCGCCACTTCCATCAGCGCCATTGTTTCCGCTGATTCCACGATGCTCGCATAGGTCTTGGCGCTGACCGGCCGATCCAGATCTTTGAGATAGAGATCGGTCAGCGTCTTGGCGGCTTCCTTGTCTGCTGGATTTCGCGTCAGCGCTCGCCTGGCGGATTTGATCTTGATATCGATCGGTGCCAGCGGCGTCATCTCTTCGATGAGCGATTTGATGTCATCGCTTCTGCCCTCGTAAGCCACGCTGCGCGAGATGCCTGTCGCCTTTTTGAGAAGCCCGATGGCATCGACATACTCAGCTCGCTTTTTCTTGGCCTCGGCAATTTCGACGATGAGATCGGTTGTCGCTGTGCCTGCTTTTTTGTGTACGGTCTTGTCGCTCTTGCCGGCTGCATTGCGGAAGACGATTTCATACAGGTCCAGAAGTTTTTCCTGCGATTCAAGCTGCCTTCGCGGCACGATATTCGAGATGCGCTGCAAGGCATCGGCAGCCACCTTCATGCCATCGGTGTGCAGCTTGCCTAGTTCGTAAGTCTGATCGAGCAGCAGGATCGTGTACGCTTCGCCGTTGCCATTGTGCTGGGCCGCTTCAAGGAGAGCCTCCGCAAGTTTCGCATCATCAGCGGTGGAGCGCGTTCCTTTGACGCCGCGTAGAGCTGCTCCATAGGTGCTATCGAATTTCGCTTTCGCCTGAGCTGGCGTGTCAGCGCTAAGCTCAGCGATTGCGGAGAAACTGACGATGCTTGCCAGCGCCAGTGAGATGGATCTGCGAATGCGGAGATTCATGGCTTGCCCCTTGGATGAAGTGAATCATTCTATACCACTATGACGCGTGGCCGAGAGAATTGTTCATCCGCAGCGTATGCTTGAACGCAAGTGCCCGTTTTGACGCAAACTTTGAGGAACGATGCACATGGCTGAATATCCGGCCAAAGATGGACAGATCGATCGCCACGGTGAGATGACCGGCGCGATCACCATCAACATGATCTTCACCATGCTGCCGGTGGCGGCGTGGAGCTTCTTCATCGGGCCTTGGCTTCTGGCGGATCAACTGGGCATCATCGTGGCAATTGCGGTGGGCATGGCGGTGCTGTTGCCGTTTATTTTCTTGCGACTCAGCCGATGGATTTGGGCTTGGTTCAGCGACTGGGTGCAGAAATGGTGACAGAGAAAAACGAACCTGCTGGCGACGTGGACAATCCAGCCATCGAATTGCATCCGCCTGTAGCACTGCCCATCTACTGGGGCGAGGGTCTTCGCATCGGCGGCATCACTGCGAGCTATTTCGCGCTGGTGATTCTGATCGATCGATGGTTCGCTCCGATCTTCACAATCTCATTTCTCTCGTGGCCCATTGCGATTGCCATCGCGAGCATCATGTGTGTCGTCGGACTGTTTCTCTACGTCGCCACAACGCTCCAGCTTCGAAGCGCGAGGAAACTGCGCCGCCTGATGACCGATGGCCCCTACCGCCTCGTTCGGCATCCGCTCTACGCGATCGGACTCTGGCTGCTTTGTCCCGGAGTCTGTTTTCTGTTTCGGTCCTATCTCGTTCTCACGACGCCGATCGTCATGGCCCTTGCGATGCACTATCTCATTCCCAAAGAAGAGCGCAAGCTGGTGGCGTATTACGGCGATGCCTACCGCGCCTATCAGCGCAAGGTGCCGATGCTCTGGCCCCTGCGAAGACCGCGATGAAATGTCATTCATCTTCCATCTTGCCCAGTGCCTTCCACAAAGCATCGAGTGATTCGCGAGGCGGAAGGACATCGGCGTGCCCCAGCTTCTCCAAAGCCTTGACCATCGGTTCCACGGCTGAAATCAATCCTTCACGAAATGCCGTCACCAGCAGCGACAAAGTACCTTCACTTTTGATGAAGCTGAGCTTGGCGCGTTCCTTGATGGGGCCATCGATGAGCACCAGTGATGCGGGAATGGACAGTGCCAGTCGCAGTGTCGCCGCCTCACTGGCCGAGGCATTCTGAGGGAAATCAACGCGAGCAGGCAAGACTTGTTCAGGTTGATCTTCAGCGACCAGAAGCCATTCAAAGGCAGGCGCAGCTACAAAATTCTGTCCCGCAGGAATGACGACGTGTCCCCCGGCATCAGGTTGCATTTGGCTCAGTGCAGGTCGGCAAGCTTCATAGACCGACGCACTGACGACGATGGAGCCGTGCAACTGCGGCAGCAACTTGAGCCGACGTATCGCAGCCATGGCGGTCAGCGTTTTCTCGCTGATGACTACGGGGCCGCCGGGACGTGTGAGCGTTTCTCGCTGCATGAAGTTTCACGATGTTGGCACGGTGTCAGCTGCGCAGGCGTGGATCAGGCCAGTGGTGCTTTGATCGAATGGAGCAGTTCGTTGCCGCTGCGCACGCCGACGAGGAATGCATCGAATTCAGAAAGCTCGGCCAACTTCTGATCGGCCTTTCCACCAGGCCCTGTGGCCATGATGGCAGGCGAACGAGAAAGGTGTGGCTCGTTGGCTAGATGCCCATGCCAGCCGCGCTTGAGTGCATCGGCAAGAATGTCCTTGGCTCTGCCGTTGCCGGTGCCGATAGGAACATGCGAGCATTCCTTCGTGCTGTCCTTGAGATGAAAGGCATCGGTGAAGGGTTCGAGTCGTTGCCAGGCATCCCAGACATTTTCACCGACCTGATTGTAGTTGTCGAAGTCGAAGATGCAGCGAAAAGTACCCTCGCTGCCAGGCGCTCCGCTATCGCGCAAAGATCGGGCGATGGCTTCATTCTGCCAGACCTTGTCGCCGAAGATGTCGTGCTCGTTCTCGTGATACAGGCTCAGCTTCATTGATGCTGCCTGTTCCTTGAGTGCACCAAGGCGGCGCAGCGACTCACAGGCCCATGTGTACATGGGGCTGTTGTTCTTGCGATTGAAGTAGGAAAATATTCGTACTTTGCGACAATCGAAAATATCTGCCAGCTTGGCGATGTGATCCAGCTTCTTCACATCAATGTCAAAGTCATCGGCGATATCGATCTTGCCCAGCGGTGTGCCGAACATGCCGACTGAGATGTTGGCTGCATCGAGTTTGCCCTTGACGACTTTCGCGCTTTCGACAGGCAACGCGCCGATGTTGTGGCCATCGACATTGCGAAGGTCGATCATCTTCAGGCCACCCGATTGAATCGCGCGAATCTGCTCATCGATATCTTGTGCAGCTTCATCAGCGAAGGCGCTAAGTGTCCAGGTCATAGAACAACTCCGTAGGGGAGAAAGCTTTCAGCCGTCAGCTATCAGCCATCAGCTAAAGGGCAAAAAGATTGGATTCGTACCGCTATTTATTTCTGGCTGATAGCTGACGGCTGAAAGCTGAAAGCTTCTTCTGCCTGAAAGCTGACGGCTGATAGCTGAAAGCTTCCTCCTCATCGATCATTCGCACCGGGGCCGACGGGCGTTTCCGTGTCAGCTTCGAGACGGCTGCGATTCAGTGCCGCATCAACGGGGATGTGCCAGGCATGCATTCGCTGAACCGTCCAGCCATCGAAGAACTGCCACTTGAGATAGACAGTGACAAGCTGCAACGGCGTGCCTGACGTATTGGGATCGCTGGGGCGGATGATATCGATCTGCGAAGTCCAGCCGCGAATCATGACCTGCCGCACTTCGACGGGCGGCGGCTTGACGGCTTGGCCTTCTACATTCGCCGAATTCGCCGAATTCGCATCAGGCAGCGATAGGCCGTGCGTCGCGAGATCGCCCAGTTCTTCTTCGACCTGGCGATAGCTCGTCGTGTTCGAGCCGGGCGGAAGCATGAAGACATACTTCCGCTTGCTGGGCCGATCTTCGATGACGGCTCTAATCGCCATCGCCTGCACGGTGACGACATCGAGCACGTTGGGATCATTGCCCGCAACGTCGCCGGTCTGCGGCGGGATGTTGACGTAGGTCGAACAGCCGGTGAAGGTGGTGATGAAAGCGAGAAGTGCGACGGTGAAAGCGTGTGTAACGGTCCTCATGACCTGAAGCTCCTTTGACCATCATGGTCGCGGGCATTGTAGCGGAAATGGGAGATTGGCAAGGGACACGCTATGATAAATGCATGACCGCCTCACCCATGACAATTCCGGAGCGTCGCCGATTCACGGCTGAGGAATACCATCGGCTTGGTGAGGTCGGCGTGCTGCGCAGCGATGAGCGCGTGGAACTCATCAACGGGGAGGTCTTTCACATGTCACCGATTGGACCTCGCCACAATGCCATCGTTGCGCGACTGATCAGACATTTCTCCAAACTCTCGGATCGTACGATTGTTTGGGCTCAGAGTTCCATACGAATTGATCAACACGGCGAGCCTGAGCCGGATGTGGGGCTACTTAAACCACGAGCGGATTTCTATGAAGATGGCCAGCCTGAGCCGCAGGATACACTTCTACTGGTGGAAGTAGCGGATACAAGTTTGGCATTTGATTTGAATATCAAGCAGCGTTACTACGCAGTGCATGGCATTCCAGAAACGTGGATCGTCGATGCGATTCGCAAGGTGATTCATGTCTTCCGTGACCCATATGACGGGGAGTATCGCCTTGTGCGGCAATTCACTGGCGACGACCTCCTCGCCCCGCTGGCGTTTGCGGATGATGTTGCGCCAGTGCACGTGATGATCGGTGCATGAGATTCGTAAGCGCGCCTTTAAGCAATCGTTCTGATTCCGGGGCAAATAATTATGTCTTCATGGCGCACTGATGCAAATTTCGTATGTCAGACATTTAACGCTCTTCGAGTACCGGCGGAAAAAGGTTCTCGCTTCGCCGAATTTGAGCGGATTCTGAATCGCGACTTCATTCAGAATGATGATGAGGATTTTCCCGGTGCCGTCGAAGCGATCCGCGACGTTGCACAATTGACTTTTATCTTTCGGACATTACGTGGGAAGATATCGGATGACACATTGCGGCGTCATCTGCGTCTCGTGGTAAAAGACTCTATACTGCCACAGGACGATGCGGCTGAGACCATTGGTCGGAACTACCAAGCTGAATTATTGGTCGCCTCAATCTGCTCAAACGCTGGATATCAGGTCAAGCTAACCGAACCGGACGTGAGAGTCACGACAGACCATGGGGACTTGGGTATCGCTTGCAAACGCGTGAAGAGCGAGGCTCAAATCGATAATCATATTCGCAAAGCCGCCATACAGATTCGAGACCAAGGAGTCCCTGGCATAATCTTTCTTCACCTCGGGCGAGTATACAATCCGAAAAATGAAGCTTTAGGAATGATTCCTGAAGATGCAATGAAAGGTGCTCACCACGCGGCAACCACTCGATTCTTCGATGACTATTTGCCACACATCGTTGATTGGACGCGATGGAAGGATGTTCGAGGAATCATTCGGTACGACGACTTCGTTTCACAAGACTCCCCCACAGAATGGTCTCTCTCCAGTTTCTGGAGCAATGCATCGTTGTCACCATATTCGTACACATGCAAGCGGCGACCACGCGACTTTTTCAATCCCATTGAAATCGTAAATCACCATCAATTCCACGAGTTTCACAACAGGTTTACAGCCGGTCAACCCAATGCGATGTGACGAATGGAGTTTTGAGTATTTGACTTGATGAGAACCGTCGGATCTCACTCCACCGTCACGCTCTTCGCCAAGTTGCGCGGCTTATCAACATCATGCCCGCGCAGCACCGCTGCGTGATACGCCACGAGTTGAAGCGGGATCACGCTCACCAGCGGCTGAAGCGC
>ENA-ORBV01005305-ORBV01005305.1-microbial-mat-metagenome-genome-assembly--contig:-NODE-5305-length-23850-cov-19.133471_pt1 | contig 23850 bp, 29 predicted proteins | sample MGYA00237777_ERZ505514 | MGnify/ENA primary metagenome ERZ505514 (study PRJEB26160, sample SAMN06269048) | microbial mat metagenome | isolation source: Oligotrophic lake microbial mat | place... | reverse complement strand
ACGGCGACCACCGAGATCTACACCTCTCTATTCGTCGGCAGCGTCAGATGTGTATAAGAGACAGAGACTCCCCCTGGTCGCCGTCACCGCGGGTGAGCCTGCGGGTATCGGCCCCGACCTCTGCGTGGTGCTGGCGCAGCGCCGGCTGCCGGCGCGAATCGTGATCATCGCCGACGCAGGATTGCTGCGCGACCGCGCGCAGACCCTCGGGCTGTCCGGCAATGACCTCCCGCGCTATACCGATGCCGCCGGGGCCGGTGATTTTTCAGTGCTGCATGTGCCTCTCGTGCAAGCCGCACAGGCCGGCGTGCTCAATTCCGCCAACAGCTCTTATGTGCTGCGCACGCTGGAAGTTGCTGCTGACGGCTGTCGCGACGGCGCTTTCGCGGCCATGGCCACCGCGCCGGTGCACAAAGGGGTCATCAACGATGCCGGCATCGCCTTCACCGGCCATACCGAATTTCTCGCTGAGCGGCTGCACGCGCCGCAGGTGGTGATGATGCTCGCCGGCGGCGGCATGCGTGTGGCGCTCGCCACCACGCATCTGGCGCTGCACGATGTGGCTGGGGCGATCACCCGCGACGGACTGGAAAAGACGCTGCGCGTACTGCATCGCGATCTAGTTGCGCGTTTTGCGATACCGCAGCCGCGCATCCTCGTCGCCGGCCTCAATCCGCATGCCGGTGAATCGGGGCATCTCGGGCGCGAGGAAATCGACATCATCGTGCCGGTGCTCGAAGGCCTGCGCAAAGAGGGTTTAGATCTCAGCGGCCCGCTGCCTGCCGACACCTTGTTCCAGCCGGAACGACTGGCGCAATGTGATTGTGTGCTGGCGATGTACCACGACCAGGGTTTGCCGGTGCTCAAATACGCCAGCTTCGGTGCCGGCATCAACATCACGCTCGGGCTGCCGATCATCCGCACCTCGGTCGATCACGGCACTGCGCTGGAACTCGCCGGCACCGGCCGGGCCAAAGCTGAAAGTCTGATCGCCGCGATCGAACTGGCCGCCGAGCTCGCGGCGCGCAGCAAAAAACCCGCCGCTGCGTGACTGCAAAACACATCGCGCGCAAGCGTTTCGGCCAGAATTTCCTGGTCGATGACGGCATCATTGACTCCATCGTCACCGCAATCGCGCCGCAGCGCTGCGACAATCTGGTCGAAATCGGCCCCGGCCTCGGTGCGCTGACCGCACCGCTGATGGCCCGGCTCGAACGCCTGCAGGTCGTCGAAATCGACCGCGACCTGATCGCAAGGCTGCGTGAAACTTATGCTGCAGAAAAGCTGACCATCCACGAAGGCGATGTGCTGGAATTTGATTTCGCCAGCCTGGGCAAGAACCTGCGCGTCGCTGGCAACCTGCCCTACAACATCTCGACGCCGCTGCTGTTCCGCTTTGCACAATTCGCTGCCTGCATCCGCGACGTGCACGTGATGCTGCAGCGGGAAGTGGTCGAGCGCATGGTGGCCGCCCCCGGTGATTCGGAATTCAGCCGCCTGTCGGTAATGCTGCAGTACCGTTTTGACATGGAAATGCTGTTCGAGGTGCCGCCTGAATCCTTCGCTCCGGCACCCAAGGTCGATTCCGCGGTAGTCCGGCTGACGCCGCTGGCACCGCTGCCGCATCCGGCACGTAATGAAGCCATGTTCAGCAGCGTCGTCGCGCGGGCATTTTCGCAGCGGCGCAAAACCCTGCGCAACACCTTGAAGGGGGTCATCGCCGACGCTGACTTCACGCGGCTCAACATCGATCCCGGCGCGCGGGCGCAGGAATTGTCAGTGGCGGATTTTGTGCGGATTGCCGACGCGGTGACAACCGTAGCCTAGACTGTCAGTGGGTTCCTTCCCCTTCAAGGGGTAGGACAGGATGGGGGTGGGGAAATACCATGCTCCAACCCATCCCCGCTCTAACCCGCCCCTTGAAGGGAAGGGAATTCCTTTATCTGATTTTTCTTATTGAGCGGTTTTACGCTGCACGAACTCGATTTTGTAACCGTCGGGATCTTCAACGAAAGCGATTACCGTGGTGCCGTGTTTCATCGGTCCCGGTTCGCGCGACACCCTGCCGCCGCGTTTTTTGACTTCATCGCAGGCCTTGGACGCATCCTCGACTTCCACTGCGACATGGCCGAAACCGCTGCCCATGTCATAGGAAGTGGTGTCCCAGTTGTGCGTCAGCTCCAGCACCGCGGCGCGTGATTCGTCGTCGTAACCAACGAAGGCATTGGTAAAACGCCCGCTCGGATAATCGGACTTGCGCAGCAAACGCATGCCCAGCACCTCGGTGTAGAAATCGATCGAGCGTTGCAGATCGCCGACCCGGATCATCGTATGCAGCAGTCTCATGCGCATCCTCCCTGTTTTTCAGGTTCCTGCTTTTTCAATTCACACCGCTCAGATCTGCACCATTTCGAAATCTTCCTTGCGTGCGCCGCACTCGGGACAGGTCCAGTTCATCGGCACATCTTCCCATTTCGTGCCCGGAACGATGCCTTCATCAGGCACGCCCGCCGCTTCGTCGTAAATGTAACCGCAGATCAAACACATGTACTTCTTGTACTGCCCGTTATCGGTGGTCATCAGGATTTGCCAGAGTTAAATAAGCTACAATTCACGCGACATTCTAGCTGATCCCTTCCCCGCGCCCAATCCTGATGACTGATTCTCCGCCCATTGTCATGGTCTTCGCCGCCACCGATCCCACCGGTGGCGCGGGACTGCAGGCCGACATCATGACGCTCGCCAGCATGGGCTGCCATCCGGTATCGGTGGTCACCGCGATCACCATCCAGGACACCACGGGTGTTGATGAAATCCAGCCGATCGACGGCGAATGGGTGGCCGATCAGGCGCGCTGCATCCTCGAAGACATGCCCGTGGCCGCGTTCAAGATCGGCGTGCTCGGGAGCCTGGAAGCGATTGCCGCAGTGGCCGAAGTGGTCTCCGACTATCCTGAGATTCCGCTGATCCTCGACCCGGTGCTGGCCTCGGGCCGCGGCGACGAACTCGCCTCCGAGGAAATGCTCAACGCCATCCGTGAACTGCTGATCCCGCAGACCACCATCGTCACGCCGAACAGCATCGAAGCGCGGCGGCTTGCCGACAACGACAGCGACGGCGACAACCCCGACCTCGCCGAATGCGCGCGGCGCATCCTCGATTCGGGCTGCGAATACGTGCTGATCACCGGCACCCACGAACATACCGGCGACGTCACCAACACGCTATACAACAGTGAGGGCGTGGTGCGCAGCGATACCTGGCCGCGCCTGCCAGGCACTTACCACGGCTCGGGCTGCACGCTGGCTTCGGCGCTGGCGGCCACCATCGCCAACGGCGTCGATATCCAGGAGGCGGTGCGCGACGCGCAGGAATACACCTGGCAATCGCTGAAACACGCATTCCGGCCGGGCATGGGCCAGCACATCCCGGACCGTCTGTTCTGGGCCCGCGAAGATGACGCCGCGCACGGCGCGGCCGAAGGTGATGGCGACAACAGCGGCGACAGCAGCGGCGACAGCGGCAGCAACAGCAACGACAAGCCGGCGTGAACACCCTGATCGCCGGACTCTACGCGATCACGCCCGATCTCGCGGATACGGGCGACCTGCTGCGGCAGGTGCGGGCTGCGCTCACCGGGGGCACCCGCGTAGTGCAATACCGCAACAAAACCGCATCCCCGGCATTGCGCCGCGAGCAGGCACAGGCCCTGCAGCAACTTTGTGCCGAATTCACCGTGCCGCTGATCATCAACGACCATCTCGATCTGGCTCTGGCGGTCGATGCCGCCGGCCTGCACCTCGGCGGCGAAGACGGCGACATCGCTGCTGCACGGGCGCGGCTCGGTCCGCACAAATTGCTCGGTGCCTCCTGTTACGACCGCATCGAACTGGCGCAAAGGGCGGTGGCTGCCGGTGCCGACCACATTGCTTTCGGCAGTTTTTTTGCCTCTACCGTCAAACCCGGCGCCGTGCGCCCGCCGCTGGATCTGATCACCCGCGCGAAAAAACAATTCCGGCTGCCGGTGGTCGCCATCGGCGGCATTACGCCGCACCATGCGCCGCAGCTGATCACCGCCGGCGTTGATGCCGTCGCGGTAATATCCGCGGTATTCACCGCGCCCGACGTTGCTGCGGCAGCGCGTGAATTTCAGGCCTTGTTCGAGTCCCTCCATGAAAAAAAGTCAAAAGCTCTTTAACCACGCCCAACTGACCATCCCCGGCGGCGTCAATTCGCCAGTGCGCGCTTTTAAATCCGTAGGCGGCACGCCGCTGTTCTTCCAGCGCGGCAAAGGCCCGCTGGTGTGGGACGCCGACGGCAACAGCTATATTGATTACGTCGGCTCCTGGGGTCCGCTGATCTGCGGCCACGCCCATCCCGACGTGGTCAAGGCCGTGCAGCAGGCGGCGGAGCGCGGCCTGTCCTTCGGCGCGCCCACCGAAGCTGAAGTCGAGATGGCCGATGTGCTGTGCAAACTGGTGCCGTCCATGGACCAGGTACGGCTGGTCAGTTCCGGCACCGAGGCCACGATGAGCGCAATCCGCCTCGCCCGCGGCTTTACCGGGCGCAGCAAAATCATCAAGTTTGAAGGCTGCTACCACGGCCATGCCGACGCGCTGCTGGTCAAGGCCGGATCCGGCGCATTGACCTTCGGCCAGCCCTCATCAGCCGGGGTGCCGGCGGAAACTGCTGCGCATACTCTCGTGCTGGACTACAACGACCCGGCCGGACTGGAGGCGACCTTCGCACGCGAAGGTGGCGAAATTGCTGCAGTCATCGTCGAGCCCGTTGTCGGCAACATGAACCTGGTCGTACCAAAATCCGGATTCCTCGAATTGCTGAGCCGGTTGTGCACGCAACACGGCGCGGTGCTGATTTTTGATGAAGTGATGACCGGCTTCCGTGTCGCGCTGGGCGGCGCCCAGGCGCTGTACGGCATCAAGCCCGACCTGACCACGCTGGGCAAGGTCATCGGCGGCGGCTTGCCGGTGGGCGCTTTCGGCGGTCGCCGCGACATCATGCAGTGCCTGGCGCCCGCAGGTCCGGTCTACCAGGCTGGCACCCTGTCCGGCAATCCGGTGGCAGTAGCCGCAGGCCTCGCAACGCTGAAACTGATCCAGGCCCCGGGTTTTTACGACAGGCTCGCCGGCGCGACCCACCAGTTGTGCAGCGGTTTGAGCGAAGCGGCGCAAGCGCGGCGCATTGCGTTTTCCGCGCGCAACGTCGGTGGCATGTTCGGCCTGTATTTTCGCGCAACGCCGCCGACCTCTTACGCCGAAGTCATGGAATGCAATAAAGAGGCTTTTAATCAGTTTTTCCACGCCATGCTCGCCGAAGGTGTTTATCTGGCGCCGTCGGCCTATGAAGCCGGTTTTGTCTCGGCCGCCCACGGTGCCGCGGAAATCGATCGCACGGTCAAGGCTGCAACAAAAATCTTTGCTGCACTCTGAGCTGCAAAAAAATAAAAATATTAATAAAAACAATTACTTATCAATAACCTCTATGCTGCAGCATTTCTTCTGCTGCAGCAAAATCCACCTCCCGTCACCATGGAAAAAATCCGCCTGTCCAAGCTGATGTCGGAGCAAGGTTTCTGCTCCCGGCGCGAAGCTGACAGCTATATCGAGCGCGGCTGGGTACTGGTCGACGGTGTGCCGATCACCGAATTGGGCACGCGCATCCTGCCGACCCAGACCATCACGCTGGCGCCGGCAGCGCAGAGCAAACAGGAAGCACGGGTCACCGTGCTGCTCAACAAACCCATCGGTTTTGTCTCGGCCCAGCCGGAAAAAAATTACCGCCCCGCGATCGCGCTGATGACCGCCGAAAGCCAATACACCGGCGACCGCAAGCAACAGCTTTTTGATCCACGGCATTTGCGCGGCCTCGCACCCGCCGGCCGGCTCGACATTGACTCCACCGGCTTGTTAATCCTGACCCAGGACGGGCGCATCGCCAAACAATTGATTGGCGAAAACTCGCGGGTGGAAAAAGAATATCTGGTGCGCGTCACCGGCAAGCTGAACAAGGAGGGGCTGGCCAAACTGAATCATGGCCTGAGCCTCGACGGCGAGGCGCTGCGGCCTGCGGAAGTGTCCTGGCTGAACAGCGACCAGTTGCGCTTTGTGTTGCGTCAGGGCAAGAAGCGCCAGATCCGCCGCATGTGTGAAATGGTCGGCCTGGTCGTGGTCGGTCTGAAGCGTGTGCGCATCGGCAAAGTCATGCTCGGCGACCTGCCTGGCGGACAGTGGCGCTACCTGCGCGACGACGAAACGTTCTGAATTGTCCCGGGCTTAGCCGGGACGTTTGATCGCAGACTTGGGTGCAACCGCCCGGCGTTTTACCGGCACTTTTGCCGCAGCAACCGTCACCAGCGGCGATGCCAGTCTCGCCGTCAGCCGGACCAATTCCTCCTGCAACTCCGGCGGCCCGCCGATGGCCTCCAGCCGCCGCTGGCGCGCCGCATTCGTCGGCAGGTTATACAGGCCGGTCAGATACAGCAGCAGGTCTTCGGTGGTGTGGTAATGCTCGCCATCGATGCGTGTGAAATTGCGCGGAAAATTTGCGTATTCCGGCGTCTGGCCCGGAAACAGCACCTGCGATACAAAACCCATGCAACTCATGCACAGGCCGGGCGCCTCCCCGTTCAGTTCGCAATAAGGTACGCGATTGCGCACTAGCGGCGTCACCCGCTGCATCAGGCTGCTGCGCAGGCTGCGCATCTTCGTGTCATTGGCAAAGGGGCGCAGGCCGTATAAATGCTGCACCTGGAATACCCTGCCGTTGGCATCCACTTCTCCCGCAGCAATAAACGGCGACACATGCACGCCGAGCCCGGGAAACGACCAGGCGATGCGCTGATCCGGCAGTTCGATGCCGACCTGTATTTCTTCCTCGCCGTCCGGGGCGGTGATCAGCCAGTAATGCACATACCCGGCCTGGTTCACTCCTGTGGCAGAGGCCACCGCAACAGGCGATGACTGCGGTTTTTTCGCTGGAACGGCGGTCTGCTTTTGCGGCGGCTTGCTCGCGACCGTCGCCCACGCGGCACTGATGCCCTGTATCGGCAACAGCAGCAGAATCAGTAAATATACGGGATGCATGACGTGATTGGGCTGTATGCCGCGGCAAAAGTTCAGCGGTAAACCATGAAAACAGATACTTGCTTAACGCCGCAGCGCCGATATCGCTTACACCACGACAACCCGTTCCCCGACTGTCGCCTAATGCCGACTGGCAAGCAGCGCCGGCAGATCCGCCACGCTGTTCAGCAGGTGCGTGTGCGGCAACGGCTGCATCTGAACACGGTCATGCGCGCCGGACAACACGCCGATGTTCAGCGCAACACCGGCGTTATATCCCGCCTGCAGATCGAGCACGGTATCGCCGGCATTGGCCACACGCCGCACATCGACGACACCGGTCGCCTCCATGCAACGAAAAATCATGTACGGCGCCGGCCGGCCCAGCGGCACTTCATCGCCACAGACCACGGCATCCACCACGCCCTCGCGCCAGCGCAAGGCATCAAGCAGCAGATCAGTGGTTTCGCGATCAAATCCGGTATTCAGCGCAACACGCACGCCGTTGCTGCGCAATTGATCAATTGTCTCTCTCGCACCGGGAACCGGCTCAACCGTACCGTTGAATACCTGCGCCAGATGCTGGACAAAAGTCGCGTACACCTGTTCCGAACGCGCCTGGCGATCACCGCCCTCCGGTATCAGATTCAGGATCGCCAGCCGTTTTGATGCGCCGCGCAGGCTGTTGATCGCCTGGGGCGTCACTGCGATGCCATGCGCCGCCAGCGCCGACGTGAATGCCTTGGGCACCTGACCCGCATCGCGCACCGTGGTGCCGGCCATGTCGCAAACCACCAGTTCTATTTTTTCGCTCAAACCTGTTTCTCCAGACCGTATGCGTGGATTTTACAAGGTCGAGCGTCCTCCCTGATCACGGGTCCACACCGTGTGGCGTTGCCCGGCGTGCGGGGGTCGCCTACCATCGGCGCTTCACCGAAGGAATTCGCATGAATGATGAATTGAAAGGCAAGGTCGCCGTCGTCACCGGCGCCACCCGCAAACGTGGCCTCGGCCGTGCCATCGCACTGGCGCTGGCCCGTGCCGGTGCCGATGTCGCCGTTACCGGCAACAGCCGCAACCCGGCCAGTCTGACCGCCGATGAACTGAAAGACGGCTGGCGCGGCCTGCCCGATGTGGTCGCTGAAATCGAAGCCCTCGGCGTGCGCGCCTGCGGTGCCTACATGGATGTGCGCAAAGCCGATGACGTCCAGCGCATGGTGCAGGAAGTCGTCGCCAAGCTCGGCCGCATCGACATCCTCGTAAACAACGCCACCTATCCCCGCGCCGCCGACCGCGTGCCGGTGCAGGAGCTCGACGACGACCTGTGGCGCAACATCATCGACATCAACCTGACCGGCACCATGCTCTGTTCCAAGTACGTATCGGGACAGATGATCGCGCAGGGTGACGGCGGCAGCATCGTCAGCATTTCCTCGGGCGCTGCACTGAAAGCCCCAGCCACCTTCTCCGCTTACGCTGCATCCAAAGCCGGCATGCATGCGCTGATGTCCTCGCTGGCCGATGAACTCGGCGAACACGGCATCACCGCCAATGTCATCGCGCCGGGTTTTCTCGACACCGCGCGCATCGACACGCTGCGCGATCCGGCGAAATGGGAAAAACGCCTGTCGACCATTCCGATCAAACGTCCGGGCACGGTGGAGGAAGTCGCCGACCTGGTGCGCTACCTGTGCGGCCCCAGCGCGCGCTGGATCAGCGGTGACGTGCTGCTGATGACCGGGGGTGAAGTGCGGCGGGCAGCGCGTTAATCCGGCGGCGCGCCGGTTTCACACTTTTTGCAATCCAGTGCGTGGCCGATCATGGCCTGACGGCCTTCCGCAGTTGTAACCCACGGGCGATTGGTCCATGGCGGCTGATGTCGCACATGCTGTTGATGACCACAGGTGAGCATGGCGACCCAGTCACCAGAATCATCCTGGTGAAAGCTGGCGATGTTTTGCTTCAACGTCCACGCTCAGAGGCCGGTGCGCGAGCAACGCGAGCACCCGGTCCGCTGCAGCGTGAGGTTGGACGAAGCCGCTACGCGGAGGAATCGGGTTCGAGACGCCATACTCAAGAATTGTAGTCCTCGCGCGGGTTGATTGTGCTCAGATCGCGGGCGCTGCGCCAGCGATGAAATTGTTCCGCCACGTCTTTCACAGTAAGATGGGAATCCTTCGCGTTGGAAATTTCAATCGCGGTTTTGTTTTTCTGGGCCCGAAGCTCATATGACTTCCGCCCCAGGTCGACGAGGCATCGCGCCATCCGAATTGATGGTGCCTGCGCGATCGGCAGGCAGCGATTCTGCTAAGCATCTGATTTGACAGCAGAACGAGTGCCACGGCCATGCCATTGGGTTAATTCCAAAAAAGATATTTTCTAGGGGCTCCGACCAGCGGCGCTCCGGGGCCGGGCTCGTCCAACAAACGGTTCAGATCGTGGCTGCGCACGATCTAACCTTGTTCGTTAGGCAGTTGAATGCGAGGTTTGAACTGGCCAAGCCTCATTCTCGCTATGCTTTCTCGTCCTGATGCAGCTTGTGCAGTATCCGGTGCACTACAGGCGCAAGAAAAATCAACGCGGCTCCAAGAAACACGATCCCCGCGTAGAGGGCATATAAGGCAGCGAACACCTTCCCGATAGGTTGCTCGAAGCTGCCCACCGGCCCCATCCCACCAAGTAGCATCGACGCGTTTAGAAAAGCATCTAGCCAACTCTGCAGCGCGAGCCAGTGAAACCCCATAGTGCCGATCGCGAGCGAGACAAGAAGAACCGAAGTGGCGAGTACCCCATGCCGGGCCAAGCGAAGAAAGAACTGTCGCCTGGGAAGCAGTGATTTGGTGTGGTGCTCGTACATAGTCGAGTGCCTCACTTGGCATCTGCCTAACGTCCGGCGTCAGGCGCGCTCGCTTGCGGGCGTCGCTTGCACGCCGTGGTTAGCTGACTCTCTGATACGTGACAGGCGTTCCATGTGCTCACCGATTCTAAGAAACATGATGAACACAACACCCACTGAAGCCAGGAGTCGCATTACGTCGTAGATGCGTGAGGACTGGAGCCAGGGTAGCCACCATAGCGAGTCGTTAGAAACAGTACCTTGAACCAGTAGCCACGCAGGCAAAGTCGTGAAGAGATGAAACACGCCCCAAATCACGATCAACGTGGTAATCGTGACTGGAATCGAGAGGCAGGTGAAATCAACGAAAAAGTTCTTTCGCGGATCAATCCGGCATTTTCTGAGGCAAGAGTTGACACCGGTAATGCAGATAAGTACCAGCAGAAACATCTCAATGAGCCAGACCGACCAAAAGAACGACTGCACTTCCGTTGTAGTGGGTGCGGGAAAAAGGTACAGGTACGAGGGCACGATCCAGGCGCAAAAGTTCAGTATCAAATACACGGCTTGCTGTTGGGGCGTCACGCGGTCCGCCGCGAGGTCCTGAACCAGGCCGTTCGCACTCAATATGTGGATGGTCATTCTGAGTCCTTAGTCAGCTAACGCGGAGGTGAGGCGCGCGAGCCGCTTTGCGGCGAAGCGTCCCTCTCGACCGAAATGTTAGGGGTGGTCATCGAAGCGAACGCCACAAAAAGGGCAATTTAATGCCGCTTTGCGGAAGCGGCCGGGGGCATACGTTTGAGCAATGAGCAAGCCGAGGTTTCCGTTGCAGCGTGGACAACGGACAAAAAATGTCAGCGCAACGACTGCACCAATGAACGGCACAAACAGGATCACAGGCAATAGTCGGACGCCAACCGATGGGGCCAGAAAAGGCGAAGCGACAAAGCCGAGCCAGGCAAGTAAGCCAAACAAGAGAATTCTCCGCACCCTTTCTCGAAGAAACCAGCCGATCGAAGCTTTGCTCATAAGTTAACGAGATTTAGACCGCAAATCTGCGGCATAACAGCGGGGCTTGCGGTCTAACATCCCTGCCTCCCCTTGCTGGAACTTGCTTTTATTCAAAAGCTTGACTTAGACGACTGTATATATGTACAGGTTTAACAAAAAGGCCGCACCCGTCAAGCCGCCATTGCAGTCCACGCGGCTGCTGGATCAATTGCGGGAACGCATCCGTTACCTGCATTAGAGCTTAAGCGCTGAAAAGACTTACGTCTACTGGGCTCGCTCTTTCATCCGCTGGCACAAGCTGCGCCATCCGGCACAGATGGGCAAGCCTGAAGTCGAGGCTTATCTGACCTGGCTCGCCTGCCAGCGCTCGGTATCGGCGTCCACCCACCGGCAGGCGTTGTCCGCGCTGCTGTTTCTTTACAAGGAGGTGCCGGATATCGAGCTGCCCTGGCTTGACGAGATCGGGCGCCCTCGCGCCCCTGAGCGATTGCCGACCGTGCTCTCCCGCGATGAGGTGGAACGGCTGTTCGCGCTGATCGACGGCGAAGTCGGGTTGCTGGCGCGGCTGCTCTACGGTACCGGGATGCGCCTGATGGAAGGGCTGCGCCTGCGGGTCAAGGATGTCGATTTCGACCGGCGCTCGATCATCGTCCGCGAAGGCAAGGGCGGGAAAGATCGTGTCGTGATGCTGCCGCAATCGCTGCGCGAGGCGCTGCATGAGCAGCTTGCGCGCGCACGTGCTTTATGGGCAGAGGATCGTGCGGCGCTTGTGCCCGGCGTCGAGATGCCCGACGCTCTTGCACGCAAATATCCGCGTGCCGCTGAAACCTGGACCTGGCACTGGGTCTTTCCGTCGCCGACCTTGTCCACCGATCCGAGCAGCGGAATTCGCAGACGTCATCATCTGTATGAGGAGCGTCTGCAACGCGCGATCAAGAAAGCGGTTGCGCGGGCGGATATCAACAAGCCGGTTTCGGTCCATACATTGCGCCACAGCTTTGCGCCGCATTTGCTGCAGGGCGCTTATGACATCCGCACCGTGCAGGAACTGCTGGGCCACGCCGATGTAAAAACGACGATGATCTACACGCATGTGCCGAAAGTCGGTGGCGGCGGCGTCATCAGCCCGCTGGATTCTGCGCCGGGTACGCCGCGCGCGGAGCAACCCGCAGCACATTACGCTATCGTGCCGCCGGTGAAGGTCATACGAAACTCATACAATTATATCAATAAATACAATTACTTATATGAACCTCGGGCAACAGGCGGCCCAGGCTTTGGCGCTGTTGTCGCTCAGAGCGCGCGGCCGTCGTTGTGCTGGACCGGGATCGCCTGCAGATCAATGCCTTCCAGGCAGCGGATGTTGATGGCCGCCATGGCATTGCCCCTCGGATCCATGCCCTCACCGTACGGGTGTATGCCACACACCGGGCAGAAGCGGTGTTTGATCACGTGTTTGTTGAAGGTGTAGGTGGCCGCGACATTCTCCGGCGTCAGCAGTCGCAGTTTGTCCCGCGGCACGAACCACATCAGCGCACCCTTGCGCTGGCAAATGGAACAGTTGCAGGCCATGGCGCCTTTGATCTCGCCTTCGGCTTCAACCGCCACTTTGCCGCAATGGCAACTGCCTTTGTAAATCATCCTGTGTCGTCTTGCGCTCAGAACTCGACACCGAGGTTGATCGAATAAAACCGCTGCTCCCCGCTGCCGCCGAACGGCGTGGTGAATTCCTCGCTGCGTTTGATGCGGGTCACGGATACCCGGACTTTGTCGTACCGCGCCGACACGCCGGCAGTAATGTCATACACCTTGTCATTGCGCGCGACCCCGGGTCCGTCGCGGAACAGTGAACCGTCGAGGAATATGTTGTGGGCAATCAGCCGGCCGTCGACGCCGGCAAAGGCAAACCATTCCCAAGGCTGGCGGCGCCCCTCATCCTGCTGGCGGCGGGCGTTTTTCAGCATCGCACCGCCGGGCTCGATGCTGTCGGGCCCGAATCCGGTCATGTTCTGGCCAAAACGCACGATGCCACCGGCGCGCGCCAGGGTCATGATGGTGCCGACGCTGAGTCCCGCATGGGGCACGACTTGCACGCCCGTATCCGGGCCATAACGTCGTTTATGCACATACGTCAGCAGGATCCCGGGTTCACCGCGGATCTGGTTGGCCCAGCCCTGCGGTTCCGGCGCATCGATAATATAGTCATGCCAGAAGGTCTGTATCTGCCGGCCCAGCGCCGGCGGGCCGACAAAACCCAGATCGACCTCGACGGTATGCAGTCGGTCTTCCTTGACGCTTTGCGCCACCGCGCCGATGTAGGCCCAGGCCGCCCATGGCCGGTCGTAGGGCTGTGGCGCGGCGATGGTGATGTCCGGCGGCGTGTACAGGCTCTGCCCGATGAACAGACCGAAGTGATTGCTTGCGCCGTCGGTGATCGCACCGAGCAGCGCATTCGGCGGCCGTGTGAACAGCTCGCTGATCTTGTCCGCCGGAATGCCGCCGCCGATCTTGATGCCGTTGGTGTAGTAGCGGTCGGTGCCGCCGATGGAATCGTTTTCGATGAAAATCTGAATCTCGCTGCCGCGCAGATCAGGCGCTCCCGCAGTGAGTGCTTCAGCAGCACGCGCCGGCACCGCAAGCAGCATCAGTGCGAAGGCCGCACCGGTCGCCAAAACAGCTTGATGTAAGCGCCCGCCAACTATTAAAAATTTATAAATATTGTTTTAAATCAATAAGATATTGTGATCCGCTCTGGACCCAGCGGCAGGTCGAGCCGCGCTGGCCAACCGTGTCTCCTGCGCTGCACGAAGTCTGCTCAGACCTCAGTAACGATCGCGCACGCTCGTGGGTAACGGCCCTGCCGCGCACGGACCAAACAGGACGCGGCTGTTTTCCTCAAGTATGGCGCGTTCGCCATCAAGGTAGAGCAGATAAGTGCCGTCGCTGTATTTTTCCTGCGCGGCACTGCCTGCACGCTGCAGAATCACCGGCTTGTTGTCGATGAGCACCGCAACGGAGCGGGCATCAGCCGCCCGTTGAACCTGCAACACCTTGTTGTTGGCGCAACTGTAGTTGATGCGGGTCGGCAGCACGGTTTATTCAACACCGGCGCCGACACAGGCGGTCAGCAAGACGGCACAGCAGGCAACGGCTCCGATCCGGCCAACGCCGCGCCGTAAGGGTTTCAGATAAATCATCAGGAATGTCCTGCGGTGTGCCGCGTCAATGACGGAAAGTGACCGATCAGGCAGAGCATGTTACAACCCCTGATTGTTACCCAAACCATCCGCCGCTGCTGGTGAAGTCAAGCATCCAGCCGGTACTGCTTCATCTTCCGCGGATTCAGCGTCAGCCCGATGCCCGGACCCGCCGGCAATTGCAGGCAGCCGTTTTTGATCACCGGATCTTCATTGGCGACGTGATCTTTGGCATCGATGAAGCTGGAAAACTCATGCGCATGCGGCGTGGTGTAGGTGCTGGCAAAGTGCGCGGCAGCGACGCAACCGATCTGCATGTCAGCCTGGGTGCCGTTATGTGCCGGTGTGTAAAACGACTGCGCCAGCGCCAACACCTGCCGCGACCGGGTGTATCCGGTGCGCGCGCATTTGATGACCACGGCGCGGATGCCGCCGAGCTTGAGCTCGTGCAGCACATCGTCCGGCGTCATGCACGAATCGTCGCCGGAAATCGGGATGCGGCTGCGTTCAGCGCAGAAGCGTTTGCCGGCACCGTCGCGGGCGGGGATCGGTTCTTCAATCAGCGCGACATTGACCTCCTCGAAATAGGGCGCGGTTTCGAGCAGATCCTGCGAGCTGTAACCCTGATTGCAGTCGATGGTGATCTCGTGATCGTCGCCAACCAGCTTGCGCAGCGCGCGCAGCAGCGTGATGTCGCGCTTTTTGTCGATGCCACATTTGACCTTCCACGCCTTAAAGCCGTGCTGGCGGATCATGCGTTCGGCCTCGGCGAGCATTTCCTTGTTCGAGCCCAGCATCAACCGGCGGTTCACCGGCAGTGCCTTGGGCGTGCCGCCAAGCAATTGTGCGCAGGTAATGCCGAGGTGTTTGGCCTGCGCATCGAAGATCGCCATGTCGATGGCCGATTTGGCGGCGGGGTTGCCGGCGTACTGGTCGAATACAGCCCACACTCCTGTCAGATCGAAGGCATCCACGCCTTTCAGTTTCGGCGCGAAATGGTCCCGGACGATGGTGGTGATCGACCGCTGGGTTTCGCCGTAAATGGTCGGCCGCGGCGGCGCGTCAGCAATACCCTGGGTGCCGTCGGACAGCGTGACAATAATGATGACGTTGTCGATGTCCTTGATTTCGCCACGCGCCCACTTGATCGGTTGCAGCAGCGGCACCACCACCGGGATGGCTTCGACGGAACGGATGGAGAGCTTGCTGACTGTGGATTTCATGGGGGTGGCCGGTATCGAGAAAAATAGAAGAGCCCTGAAAAATCGATCAGGCGCGGCCCTGACGAGGAGGGACGAATTTTATTACGGCGGGCTGCGCCGAGACATTACCTCAGGGTAAGGCGAGGAGCAACGCAGCGCCCGACAAAGTCAGGGCAAGCCTGGCGATTTTGCAGGGGCATCAGTAGCTGGTCGGCCAGGTGCGCATCAGGTGCTGGCCGACACCATTGGTCATGCGCATGCGATGCACTTCGAGCATGCGGATCAGCCAGTCGCGGGTGTCGCGCGGATCAATGACATCCTGCGCGGTGTAGATCGCTGCCATGTCGTAGGGCGAAGTGCCTTTGGACATTTTGGCGACGGCGTCCTGGAATTTCTCCGGTTCCTTCTCCGGGTCGACACCAAACACCACCTTGGCACCAAAGTCCGGCTTCATGAAACTGATCTCGGCGGTGACCCAGCACGCCAGTTCATCGGTATTGCCGCCGGCGCCCATGTTGGACACCGCCAAGCCGTAACTCTTGCGCACGATTACTGAAATTTTCGGCACGGTGACCAGCGTCATCGCGTTGAGCCAGTTCATCACCTTGCCGGTGACACCCTTCTGCTCGCCTTCCATGCCGATCAGGAAGCCTGGCTGATCGACCAGCAGTACGATCGGGATGTTGAAGGAATCACACAGCACGAAAAACGCCTGCACCTTCTGGCAGGCGTCGGCGTCGATGGCACCGCCCTTGAACAGCGGATTGTTGGCGATGATACCCACTGACTTGCCGTCGAGCCGTGCCAGTGCGGTGACCAGGGTCTTGCCGAAGCGCGATTTCATTTCGAACATCGAACCGCGGTCAACGATGCACTGGATCACCTTGCGCATGTCGTAAACCTGGTTGGTCGATTCCGGAATCAGCTTCATCACATCCTGGATCGCCTCGTCCGAACCCTCCGGAACAGGATATTCCGGCGGCGGCTGCATGTTGTTGGATGGCAGATAGGACAAAAACTGCTTGATCGCGTCGACCGCCTGTTCGTCGGTATCGACCACCTGATCGGCAATGCCGCTGACATCGGCATGCACGCGCCAGCCACCGAGTTCCTCACCGTCGCACTGTTTGCCGGTGGCCATCGAAATCAGCCGCGGGCTGGACACGGCCATGATCGCACCCTTGCGCATCACGCAGAAATCCGCCATTGAGCCGTACCAGGCCGACGACCCGTAGCAATGACCCAGCACGCCCGCCGCCCACGGCACTTCGCGCATGCGCAGGTATTCCTGCGGATCGTCCTTGGAACCAATGGATCCCGCACCCATCACGTCGGGCATGCGTGCACCCGTGGATTCGCCGAGGAATACCAGCGGGATACCGCGTTTTTTTGCGACACCCTTCATCTGTTTCAGCTTCTTGATGTTGATCTGTGCGCTGGATGCCCCTTTGACCGTAAAGTCATTGGACACCATGGCGACTTCCCGGCCGTTGACCCGGCCGTAACCCGCCACTTTGCCGTCAGCCGGCGTCGTGGTTTTATCCTCGGGCCGATTCGACACGGCATGCAACCCGGATTCGCTGAACGAACCTTCATCAAACAGACGGGCCACACGTTCCCGCGCGTTGAGCAAACCCTGCGCCTTGCGCTCAGCCAGTTTCTCCGCCCCGCCCATACCCAGCGCGCGTTGCTTGCGGGCATCAAGTTCCTTGATCAGCTCTTCAAAAGCCATTACATTTCCTTCAGATTTCTGATTGTTGCGGCAGCAGAAGCATCATTTCAATCGGCACGTAAGCCGATTTCCCGGATTACGCGTGCCCATTTGTGAAATTCATCCCGAATGAACACGGAAAATTCGTCCGGGCTACTGCCAACGGGTTCGGCGCCGAGTTCGGCCAGCCGGATCTGGATTTCAGGCGCGTCGATGAATTTCCGGATTTCGTCATGTAATCGGCGGCTAATGCCCTTGGGCAGTTTTGCCGGAGCCGCAAGGCCCTGCCACGAAGCAGAGGCATATCCGGGCACGCCCGCCTCGGCAATCGTCGGCACATCGGGCAGCGCCGCAGAACGTTTGGCCCCCGCCACCCCCAATACGCGCAGCCTGCCGGACTTGATGAACGGCAGCAGTGGCGGCAAACCGGAAAACTGCATATGCACCTGACCGCCCAGCAGATCAGACATCGCGGGACCGGAGCCCTTGTACGGCACGTGAACAATGTTGACACCAGCCATGTTCGCGAACAGCGCCGCAGAAAGATGCGGACCGCCACCGTTGCCGGATGAAGCATAGTTGTATTTTCCGGGATTGCTCTTTGCCAGCGTAATCAGCTCTTTCACGGTCCGCATCGGCACCGCGGGATGCACGGCAAGCACCACTGGAATGGATGCAACCAGTGACAACGGCGTGTAATCGCTGAGTGGCGAATAACCCGTTTTCGCCAGGCTCGGGTTAATGACCAAAGGCGGGTTTGCCATCAGCAGTGTGTAACCGTCCGCTGCCGCCCGCGCCACCGTTTCATTGCCGATATTGCCACCGGCACCAGGCCGGTTGTCGACAATCACCGGACGGCCCAGTTCTTCTGTGAACCTCTGGCCGATGAGTCGGGCAAGAATGTCTGTGGTCCCGCCGGGAGCAAGCGGAACCACGAGACGTACCGGTTTGTCGGGATACCCTTCTGCCTGTGCCGACAGGGCGCACATCAACGCGATGACGGCAATCAATGCTATCCGCGTTTGCCGGACCATAGTCTTGCTCCTGATTAAAGCTTGACGCCCAGATTGCGCACCAGATCACCCCATTGTTTGATGCCGCTGCGCATGGATTCCCTTAACTGCTCGGGCGTGCCGCCCGCGGGTTCAGTACCGTCCGCGGCAAAAGCGGCCCTCACTTCAGGCTTCACCAGCACAGTGTTGATGTCGCGGTTGAGTCTGCTGATGATGGCTGACGGCGTTTTCGCCGGCGCCAGTACGGCAAACCAGGTCGCAGCCGAATAGCCGGGCAGGCCCGATTCAGCCACGGTCGGCACTTCGGGCAATAACGGGGAACGCTGCGCCGAAGTGACCCCAAGCACTCGCAGGCGTCCGCTCTTGATCTGCGGCAGTGCAGGCGGAAATGGTGCAAAAGACAACTGAATCTGTCCGCCCATCACATCAGTGACGGCAGGATTCGCGCCCTTGTACGGAATGTGCATCATCTGGGTTCCGGTCAAGGCCTTGAAATGTTCGGCGAACAAATGGTTCCAGGTACCGTTGCCGGCGGAACCGTAATTCAGCTTGCCGGGATTGGCCCTGGCATAGGCAATCAGTTCACTGACGCTTTTTATCGGCAGCCCCGGATTCACCACCAGCAAGCCCGGCGGCTGCGACACCAACACCACCGGGGCCAGATCTTTCAACGGGTCATAACCCAGTTTCGGAAACAGGCTGGGGCCGACGAGGATATTGCCGAATGACGCCAAAGCGATGGTGTAACCATCAGCCGGCGCTTTAGAGAGCATTTCGACGCCTAGCGTGCCACCGGCACCGGCGCGGTTATCAACGACAACCTGCTGATTCCAGAGTTCGGTCAATTTTTGCGCAATCAGCCGGCCCTGCACATCGGTGTTGCCGCCTGGTGCAAACGGCACGATGAAACGCACGGGGCGCGCCGGATAATCCTGCGCCGCGACCGGTGCAATGGCGGTGAACGCCGCGACGACGACAATGATGATCCTGTGCAGCATATTTCTTCCTCCAGCAAGTTTCCCGGCGTACGATTCGCCGGTCATCGATTCAGTAACTGGTCGGCCAGTTGCGCAGCAGATGGTCGCTGACGCCGTTTTTCATACCCTTGCGATGCACTTCCAGCGTGCGGATCAGCCATGCGCGGGTGTCGCGCGGATCCAGCACATGCTGCGCTTCATACAGCTCAGCGAGGCCCCATGCGGAGGTATCGCGCTCAACTTCGGATTTCAGCTTGGCGAATTTTTCCGGGTCGTCCTGCTGTTTGACGCCGTAGAGCACATTGACAGATACCGCGGGATCCATGAAACCAAGATCGGCCATCGGCCATACCGCCACTTCATCGGCATTTTTGCCCCCGGCCATGTTGATGAAGGCCTGGCCGTAGTTCTTGCGCATGATGATGGTCAGCTTGGGCACGGTGACCTGGGTCAGCGCGTTCATCCAGTTAATGACCTTGCCCGGCATGCCGCGGATTTCACCTTCGACGCCGATCAGGAATCCCGGCACATCAACCATGAACACCAGCGGCACGTTGAAGGAATCGCAAAGCACCATGAAACTGATTACTTTCTGCACGGCATCAGCGTCCAGCGCGCCGCCCTTAAACAGCGGGTTGTTGGCGATGAAGCCGGTGCTTTTGCCATCGACCCGCGCCAGCATGGTGGTGATCGACTTGCCGTAGCGTTCCTTCAGCTCGAAACAGGAATCCTTGTCGGCTACGGCTGCCACGATCTTGCGCACGTCGTACACCTTGTTGCGCGACTCGGGCAGGATATCGAATATTTTTTTGCAGGCATCGTCCGAACCTTCCGGCACCGGCGCGTCCGGCGGTGCCAGCATGTTATGACTGGGCAGATACGAGAGGAATTTCTTGATCGCATCCATCGCCTGCTCATCGGTATCCACCGCCATGTCGGCAAGCCCGGACACACCCGTCAGCAGTTTCCAGCCGCCGAGATCTTCGGCTTCAATCGTCTTGTTGATGGCGATTGAGGTCACATTGGGGCTGGCAATGGCCATGATCGCGCCCTTGCGCATCACGACAAAATCCGACATCGCGGAATACCAGGTCGACGAACCGTAGCACTGGCCCAGCAAAGCCGAACACCACGGCGATTCGCGAAAACGCTGATACTCGGTCGGATCCTGGGCAATGATCGCGCGGCCGGCGGAGCCCATGCGGTCGGGCATGCGCGCGCCGGAGGATTCGCCCAGCATCACCAACGGCATGCCGCGTTTGGTCGCGACCTGCTTCACATGCTTGATCTTTTTCATGTTGATGACCGCGCTTGATGCGCCAAGCACGGTGAAATCATTCGACACCAGGCCGATTTCACGGCCGTTGATCTTGGCAAAGCCGGCGATTTTGCCGTCAGCGGGTGTCTTGTGTTTGACCTCGGGGCGGTGGCTCCGGGCGAAGCGGCCGGACTCAATAAAAGTGTCCGGATCGATCAGGTAATCGATGCGTTCGCGGGCATTGAGGTGGCCTTCGGCCTTGCGCTTGGCCAGCTTTTCCGGCCCACCCATGGCGAGCGCTTCATCGGTTTTTTGCTTGAATTCTTCGATCAGTTTTTCGAAAGCCACAGCAATTCCTCTTGTTTCTGAACGGATTTAGGCAGGATTTAGGGTGCCAGAAGCATAGCTTGACGCCTTTATTGTCGTCAAGAAGATTGTTAACAATCTGACAAGAGGGGCCGTGTCGTGGCCAATCTCTGTTGTTTATGGCCCATTGGCGCAGAAACTGGGCGAAACCAGCTCTTCAAGCCCCGAGCAGCCGACCCGCAAGCAGCGACTGCATGTCGCGGCGTCCGTCCACAATCAGGTAGACGGTGACCCGCCGCTCGACGACCCGATAAATCACGCAGCAGGGTTTGAAAAATACTTGGCGGTATTCCTTGATACCAAGAGCAACCAGTTCTTTGGGATGACTGCCGCGTTCCGGAAATTTCGCCAAGTTATTCACGGTTTCCGTCAACCGGTCGAGCAGGCGATGGGCCTGGGGAGAGCCGTCGTTGCGAACAACGTAGTCGTACAGGGTTTCGAGATCGCGCTCGGCCCCAGCCGTCAGCAGAACCTGTAATGTCGCCGGCTTGCCGGCCATCAGCCGGGCTTGCGCTTTGCGCGAAGGCGCGCGACAACTTCGCTGACTGGTTTGAACTTGCCCACGGCGGCTTCCTGATTGCCAATCGCCAGGATCTTCAGCAACGCCAGGGTCTCCTGTGTTTCTTCGTACGAAGCGACGTCCTGCAGGACTGCCTTGGCCTCGCCATTCTGAGTAATGATCAGCGGCTCGCGCTGCTCGGCGATATGGGTCAGCACCTCCGCGGCGTTGGCCTTGAAGTAACTGATGGGTTTGACCTGTGTCGAGTAGCGCATGGCATGCTCCTGAATTTTGATGGACTTAATTTAGTCTTTTTATGGTCCGGTTGCAAGTTGCCTTGTAGTGGCGATTCCAGCGTTGCATCGAGTCTACGGATCACCGCCTCCTCTATTCGGCGCAATGCGCTGCGCTTATTGCGCCCTACGCGGGCTGGCCAGCCGCACGTATTTGGCGACCACGCCCTTGGATAACTTGAGTGCCCGGGCAATCGCGTCGAGGCTCAGGCCAGTGCTGTATCGGTATCGCAGTACTTCTCGGATCTTACGCATGGATAGTCTTTCTTGTCGCATTCCCGTCCGCTTTCAAAAGCGTCGAGACTACCTTTAACTATTCATGCAACGTCTTCCCCATCGGTCACGTTCAGCGCGAAATCGCGGTCACGCTTTCGTGAAACAGCGGTCACGCTTCGGCGAAATCACCGGACACGATGGTGCGAAATACGCACCAATCCTGGTAAATGCTCACCGCGTTGCGTCCCGGACTCACCTGGGCTTCGATCCAGGCCCGGTGCGGTTCGCGCGCCGAGGGCGTCCGCTGCGCAGCCACGTTCGTCCCCGCCCCTGCCGCAGCCGGTGGCCGGGGTGGGGGAGTTTTCGCCTCCGAGGCCCCAGAGCCGGTGGCCACCCCGGGGGAATTTGATTGCCGCTGATACCGGCGGATCGTCTTGCGATCCACCCCGGTCATGCGTTTGATCTCGCGCTGCGTGGCGCCGTTGTCGAGCAGCGTTTGTATCGTCGTACGCAAATATGGCTTCAAGACGTTCACTCCTTCTCCCCTCACGATGATGAGGGGGAACAGTAACGTCCCGCCGCCGGGTGCTACGAATCAGGCGCGACTACGCGCCCTCAGGTGGGGGAGTTTAAGTGGCCGCCGGGGAATGCTGGATTGCAAGACCCCACGTTTGTTCTTGGGGGCTCAGGATGTGCGCCGATGCGACCTAGCGTAAACTCAGCGGCGCAGGGTTAACGATGAACAAGAAGTATTAGGCGTCCCCATATCACCGGTCCCCATATCACCGCAACACCAACTCAGCTTAAGAGGCTGTCAAAGTCCGCGGCGATCACGGCTGGCCAAGCTCGCGCACCTCTGTTTTATAAAGGCCGCTTTACTTACCCTCGACCGCATCAATCGCATCTTTACAGATAGAGATGACCCGTTTGTACACCGTTTCCCGCTTTCGGCGGCTTGCATGCTCAGGAATATTTTCAATCCTCCTGATGATGCTTTTATAAGCTTGGAGCAGATGCTTCGTCTTTGCCAAAATGCTGGGGTATTTTCTCAGAGTAGAGATTTCTTTCCGGGTCAGGGCCTGTAATACGTGATAGCGGTTGCGCGGAACCTTCAATGTTTTCATGACTGAACCTGAGATTTTTTTTACCCATCAACAATTTCGGGTAAGGGATTTTTCTGAGAAAAACAGCCCACAAATTCTGTGGATAACCAAGAGATCGTCTTGATTCAGATGGCTTACAACCTACTAATTCAGTTAAATTATTTCTTCAGTTGCGCAAAATACGGGCAATTCAAAAAAACGATGCAATCAAACATATAGTTCGCGTCAAATTGCGGTAGCCAAATTTAAATAATGGCCATTTCGTGACAAGAAGAATTGAAGGCAGGGCAGTGAAGTGTGACAAAATTAAAGCTGTCTGGCCAACTTACGGGAGATTGCGATGGATCAAAATGAGAGAAGAAGTGCTCCAATGGAAGATTTGAACGTTGCCGATTATTGTGACGCTATCGAGCACCAAGCTTGGACGGAGGCCCGGGATCGTCATCTTCGGCCCGTGAAGAAAGATGCGCCTAAAAAGCCCGAAGTAAATACCAGTACGCCTGACTCTGAGGCCAAGCATTGAATTGGAGCTTCACCTGATAGTGTGGCCAAGGATGCCCTCCCGGTCCTGAGGAGAGATCATCAGTAAGAATGGAATCTCTCCTTTGTCCAGAACTAACGACCCCGTTGCCAGAACGACCCTGTGTTTGACTTTCTTCACTGACGATTCGGTTCGACACGACATTGGCGAGGGATAATCGCCTTCGCTGTCCAGATGCTTGATAAATGCGTCAATAATATCGTTGGCTGGCATTTCCATTAAATCTATGTTGGCATCGAAGGTATAGGTTTTATTGCCACCGGTCTCTGCATCCATCATTGCAGCACAGAAGATCGCGCTCGTCATATTCTCTCCAATTTGAAAAATGGACAGATGAAGAGCTACGCCACAAATGTTGCAAGATCATTGCAACGACCTAAAGGCGAGGCAAGATAATCAAACAGGTCAGCACTGCCTCACTTCAGCATATGCCGCGCAATCACCAGTTGCTGGATCTGGCTGGTGCCTTCAAAGAGACGGAACAGCCGCACATCACGATATAGACGCTCGACGGCTGAGGCCTGCATGTAGCCGGCGCCGCCGTG
>ENA-ORBV01005304-ORBV01005304.1-microbial-mat-metagenome-genome-assembly--contig:-NODE-5304-length-23858-cov-5.461839_pt1 | contig 23858 bp, 18 predicted proteins | sample MGYA00237777_ERZ505514 | MGnify/ENA primary metagenome ERZ505514 (study PRJEB26160, sample SAMN06269048) | microbial mat metagenome | isolation source: Oligotrophic lake microbial mat | place... | reverse complement strand
ATCGAACGTGCCCCAGGTCACTTTGCGCTGATTCGAACCGTCCGGGTTGACCGACCAGAGGTCGTAGCCGCCGTCGCGATAGGCGAAGAACGAGATGGTGCGGCCATCGGGCGACCACCTGGGCTGGCGCGCGTCGTTGAAGGGATCCGTGATCCGCGTCATGGTGCCGCCGGTCGCCGGCAGCGTCCAGAGGCTGCCCTGCATGTCGACCGCGAGGGTCCGCCCATCGGGCGAGATCGCCACCGACATCGACGTGCCTTCGTGCACGGTGACGTCGATGGGTGCCGATGACGCGACGGCCGCGACCCGAGGGCGCGGCGGCCTCTGTTCCGCCTGCGCGACAAGACCGGCGACCATTGCGCCAAGGACCAGCAACATGCACTCGCGCTTCATGGAGCGCATCTTACCCGAACCGGGGTTCGGGGGCCGGGATCCGGGAACTAACGATTCAGGCTTCGCGCAGCGGCCTCGGCGCGATGCTGGCAGCTCGCAACGGGCGCCAGGCCCGAGTCACTCAAATCCGCGGCGCGGTCGATGGCCGGGACGACCAAATCCAGTTCAGGCCCCTCGGCAGCCCCGGTCAAGATGACGCGAATGGGGTGGAACAGACTTTTGCCCTTCAAGCCGGTACGATCTTTTACGCGACCGGCCAACGCGCGGAAGGTGTCCTTGTCCACCAATCGCAGACCACCGCCGAGTTCCTCGGCCAGTGCCGCAGCGACCTCAGGCAGGCCGGCTTCGATCTCAAGCGGCGCGCCTGGGGTTCGGAAGACCGCGTCCAGTCGATCAGCCAACTGCGGCAAGCGATCGACCGACGCGGCCATGCCGGGGAGCACGTGCTCGAGCCAGGTCACCGCCTCAGGCGACAGCGCTCCGACGATCTGCCCGCGCGCGCGCAGGTGAGGCTCGGCCAGCTCCGCCAGCCGCGCCGGGGCGCACAGCTTCAGATAGTGTCGATTCGCCCATGCCAGCTTGTCTTCATCGAAGACGCCGGCACTGTGCGCCACGTTCTCAAGGCGGAAGCGGCGGGCCAGTTCCTCGGCCGGCAACAGCTCTTCGTTCTGGCCAGGCGACCAGCCGATCAGCGCCAGGTAGTTGACGAGCGCCTCGGGCAGGTAGCCCTTCTCACGGAACTCGCGCACCGACGTCGCACCGTGGCGCTTCGACAGGGGCGCGTGATCTGGGCCCATCACGAGCGACAGATGGGCGAACAACGGCGGCGGGTAGCCGAAGGCCTCGTACAGCAGGATCTGCCGCGGCGTATTCGAGATGTGATCCTCACCGCGGATCACATGCGTCACCTGCATCTGCTGATCATCAATGACGACGGCAAAATTGTAGGCGGGGATGCCGTCTGAACGCACCAACACCGGGTCGCCAATCACGCCGGTGTGGAAGGTGACCAAACCGCGGACGACGTCGGTGAACGCCACCTCCCGGCCTTCGGGGACGCGCAGGCGGATGACCGCGGGTTCGCCCTTCGCCCGGCGCGCCGCGGCGTCGGCCAGCGGGATGTTGCGGCAGGTGCCGGCATACTTGGGCGGCAACGCCGCCGCCAGCTGCGCCTGGCGTTGCGCATCCAGCGTCTCGGCCGAACAGAAGCAGTAATAGCCTTTGCCTTCGGCCAGCAAGCGCGCCGCGTGATCCGCATAACTTTGCAGGCGCTCGGTCTGGCGATAGGGGCCAAAGTCGCCACCAGCCTCCACCCCTTCATCCCACTGCAGTCCCATCCATCGCAAGTCGTTGAGAATGGCTTGCTCCGACTCCTTGGTGGACCGCTCGACGTCGGTGTCCTCAATGCGCAGGATGAAGGTGCCGCCCTGACCGCGAGCCAGTAGCCAATTGAACAGCGCGGTGCGCGCGTTGCCGACGTGCAGGTGGCCGGTCGGTGACGGGGCGAAGCGGACTCTCATGGGGTCGTTCGATCTTATCAGCAGGGTCGCGCCTTTGGCGTATCCTCACTGGAGCGCGATTGAGCGCTTGTGAACGTCTGTGACCTGGAGGTTACTCATGAAACGTACGACCCTACTGGCGGCTGGCTTGCTGGCATTCGCCAGCAGCGCCTTTGCGCAAACCCCGGCGGAGACGATCGAGCGTGCCCTGTCGGCAGCGCCCCGAACCGCCCGCGAGGCGGCTGCCGTGATCAAGTGGAAGGCCGATGGCACGTACGACACGCTGAAGCCGGGCACCAGCCGCCTGGTCTGCTACGACCAGTCGGCGGAGCCGACCGAGCAGCCGTTTGCCGCGCAGTGCACGAGCGTCGGTAACCTGCCGCGCGTGGCCGACAACAAGAAGTTCGAGAAGGAGCTGGATCGCACCAAGCGCCAGGCCGCGCTCGACGCCGCTGAGAAGGATGGCTCGCGTGTGAAGCCGGAATTCGGCGCGGTGTGGTACTCGCTGAGCGGCGCCGATCAGGCCACCGCGCGCCTGCACGTCACCATCGCGGTGCCGGGGGCGACGACCGCGACGCTGGGTCTACCGAGCGACAACAAGATGGGCGGCGCCTGGATTATGGGTGCGGGCACGACCGGCGCGCACGTCATGACGCCGGGGTCGTAGGAGGCTCGAGGCCTAGCTCACCAGCAGGGCTACGGCGTGGCACGACATCGCCTCGCCGCGGCCCATGCTATCAACCCCTTCGTTCGTCTTCCCTTTCACACTGACCGCTGCGACGTCCACCTGTAGCGCGGCCGCCAGATTCTCGCGCATCGCCGCGAGGTACGGCAGCAGCTTCGGCTTCTGCGCGATGACCGTCACATCAATATTCGAGACGCGATAGCCAGCCGCGTGCACGTGCGTCAGCGCCCCGCGCAACAACGCCATGCTGTCGGCCCCTCGCCATTGAGGATCGGTATCGGGGAACAACCGGCCGATGTCGCCGGCCGCGGCGGCACCCAGCACCGCGTCGGTGACCGCGTGGCAGACGATGTCGGCGTCGGAGTGGCCATCAAGGCCACGGTCGAACGGGATGGTCACGCCCGCCAGGATCAGAGGCCGTCCAGCCACCAGCCGGTGCAGGTCGTAGCCATTGCCAATGCGGATCGACAGAAGGGGGCCGCCGTCGCCCGCCGCCCGCCGGCGCGCTTCCGCGAGATCTTCCGGTGTCGTCACTTTGATATTCCCGGGCTCGCCGTCAACGATGTGCACCGGCAGGCCGAGGCGCTCGACCAGCATCGCTTCATCCGTGGCATCGATCGCGTGGCCAGCGGCGAGCGCGCGCGCCAGCACATCGCGCCGAAACGCCTGCGGCGTCTGCGCCAGCAGGATCGACTCGCGCGGAAGGGTGGCGGTAATCGGCCGCGACCCATCAGCGGCGGTCGCGCCGGCCTGCTTGACCGTGTCACGCACCTGGACGGCCGCGATGGCCGCGCCGTATGCTGCGGCGGCATCAATCGTCCGGGCGATGACACCGGCGGTCACAAACGGCCGGGCGGCATCGTGAATGACGATGATGTCGGTGGCGGCGGAGGTGTGCGCGAACGCATTGCTCACGGAGTCTTGCCGGCGCGCGCCACCGGCGACCACGGCAATCGGCTTGGCGGTGCCACCGGACCACGCGGCGCGCGTCGCCTCAAGATGATCGGCAGGCACCGCGACCACGACCTCATCGATCCGATCACTGGCGGCGAGCGCCGCGATGCTGAGTTCAAGGATCGATCGGCCGCCGAGTTCGAGAAACTGCTTGGGCCGATCGGCACCGAGACGGACGCCGCGCCCTCCGGCGGCAATGATGGCAGCTACGTACATGGAAGCGGCTGATTGTACTCCGGCCGCCAGGCGCTCGACGTGCCGCGGGCAGCCGAGCGCGTTCGGTCAGCAACCCGTCTGCCACGTCGTGAATGCGCGGCGGCTCGACGCCGCACGATCGCAGCAGGCCCTTCAACGCGAGTTCGACCACCTCCTGTGACTCCCGGACCACGTCGTCATCGAACGGCTTCGCGTAGCGATCAACCCTGGGCCCCGGCTTTTCGCAGAATGGCCATCATCGGGCACCAGCGCGTGAACGCAGACTGGAACAGGTTCAGGCCGATGAAGGCCGTAAACCACAGGAAGCCGGGATGCACATACATCCCGGCGAGCACGCTCGCCATCACGAACGCTCCCGCAATCAGTCGCAGCATTGGTTCAACGGTCATGGGACGGCCCTCCATCGGCCTCAGGAACAAACAAGACGGGAAGGGCACACGACTGCAGCAACCTCGCGCCAACGTGAGACCGCCAGGCGGGCGTCATCGGAACCGGCACGGGTGCGGCCACCCAGGTGGCACCGAGGCGTGCCTTCGCGGACGCGGGTTCCTCGTCACCGGTGACCGCGGTCACCGTCCCCGACATACGTTCCGCAATCTCGGCGGCCAGGCGCGTCGTGCGGTCAGTGGCGACGGCGCCGCCCGCGAGCAGCAGACCACGGGCGAACGCCGGTTCAGGCGACGGGACTGCGGCATCGTCGTGGACGACCAGCAGTGGGATGTCGGTCTCCTGGAGCACCCGCTCGGCGACCGAACCCAGCCACCAGCGCGAGGGCCCCCGGCGCCCGTGGGTGCCCATCACGATCAGGTCGGCCTGTTTCGAGGCATGGAGGATCGCGTTGGCCGCGACGCGGCTCTCGATCAGCGCGGCGAACGGCTGCGTGGTCAGACGCCGGCCGAACTTCACCAGGTAGTCGCTCGCTCGCTTGGCGTTGGCGCGCTCCTCGCTTTCGATGACTCGCACCTGGGCGGGCGTGAAGTACGGCGGCACGTCGAACGACTCGGCATGCAACAACGACAACGCGGCGCCCGTGCGCGAGGCCAGTTCGCCGGCCAGTGTCACCGCACGCGCCGACGCCTGGCCGAAGTCGACGGCCACCAGAATTCTACGGGGAAGAATGTTCATCTCGTCCTCACGCCCCTTCGACGGCGGTCTCGACCAGCACCGGCGCCACGACGGGCTGCCGGTGGGTCATGTAGTAGGTAATGGGCACCGTCATGCGCGACAGCAGCAGCGAGGCCACTTCGCCCGCCATCAACGAGATGGCAAGGCCCTGGAAGATCGGGTCGGACAACATCACCGCCGACCCCACGATCACGGCCGCGGCGGTGAGCACCATCGGGCGGAACCGCACGGCGCCGGCATCCACCACCGCCTCCTCGAGGGGCATCCCGTCGGCCACCCGCAGCTCGATGAAGTCGACCAGGATGATCGAATTACGCACCACGATACCGGCCCCGGCGATGAAGCCAATCATCGACGTCGCGCTGAAGAACGCGCCCATCGCCGCGTGCGCCGGCAAGATGCCGGCCAGCGAGAACGGAATGGCCAGCATGATGGTCATCGGCGTGATGAACGACTGGAACCAGCCGACCACCAGGATGTAGATCAGGACGAGCACCGCGGCGAAGGCGATCCCCAGGTCGCGGAACACCTCGTAGGTGATGTGCCATTCGCCGTCCCACTTCATGGCGTACTTCGAACTGTCAGACGGTTGCCTGGTATTGAAGATCTCGAAGCCGTAGCCCGCGGGCAGCGACAGCGCCTCAAGCGACCGGTTCATGTCGAGAATGGCGTAGACCGGGCTTTCAACCGCGCCGGCCACGTCGCCCGTGACGTAAGTCACCGGCAACAGATTCTTGTGATAAATGCTCACGTCTTCGAGGCCGACGCTGGCCGCCACCAACTCACCGACCGAGACGCCGCCACCGCCGCCCAGGCGCAACGCCGACAGCGCGGCGGTCGAACCACGCGACGAGCGCGGCAATCGCATGATCACCGGTACCGGCTCGCGCGAGGCCGGGTCGTGCAGCAGTCCGGCCGGCGAACCGGCGCCGGCCATGCGCGCCACGGCCATCACGTCGGCCGCCGAGACACCCGCAGCCGAGGCCTTGTCGCTATCCACGGCCAGACGAGTCTTGGCCCGCGGGGACTCGACGTACCAGTCCACGTCGACCACACCCGTGGTGCTGGCAAACACGTCGCGCACCTGCTTGGCCAGCGCCAGCCGTTTGTCGGCATCGGGTCCGTAGACCTCAGCTACGAGCGTCTGCAGCACCGGCGGGCCCGGCGGGATCTCCACCACCTGGACCTCGGCGCCGAGCGTCTGGGCCAGCGGCTGCAACTGCGTTCGCAACCGCCCGGCAATGGCGTGACTCTGATCACTGCGCTCATCCTTCGCCGTGAGCATCAGTTGCAAGTCGGCCATGTGCGGCTCGCGACGCAGGAAGTAATGACGGACGAGACCGTTGAACGTATAGGGCGAGGCGGTGCCGGTGTAGCTCTGCACGCTGACCACGTCGGCATCGCGCAGCGCTTCGTCAGCGAGCATCGCCGAGACCCGCGCCGTGGCCTCGAGCGGCGTGTCGTCGGGCATCCGCACGATCACCTGCAACTCGTTCTTGTTGTCGAACGGCAGCATCTTGACGGTGACCAGCTGGGCCGGGACCAAGGCCACCGCCGCGAGCAACAGCGCGGCCACACCACCGAGGAACGCCCACCGCTGACCCGGCCGGGCGATCAAGCCACCCATGATCCGGCGATACCACGCGGTGAGGCGATCGTCGCCCTCATGGTGATGACCGCTGGGCTGCTTGAGCAGGCGCACCGCGGCCCACGGCGTGACGATGAACGCCACGACCAGCGAGAACAGCATGGCGGCGGTGGCGCCCACCGGGATGGGCCGCATGTAGGGCCCCATCAACCCGCCGACGAACGCCATCGGCAGAATCGCGGCCACCACGGTCAGCGTGGCGAGAATGGTAGGGTTGCCGACTTCGTCGACCGCGCGGATGGCGACCTCCTCGATCGATCGCGACCCGCCAGACAGCCGCATGTGCCGCACGATGTTCTCCACCACCACGATGGCGTCATCGACCAGGATGCCGATGGAAAAGATGAGCGCGAACAGCGTGATGCGATTGAGCGTGTAGCCGTAGAGATAGAAGACAAAGAGCGTCAGCGCGAGGGTCACGGGAATGGCGGTGAGCACCACCATCGACTCGCGGCGACCCAGCGCAAACCAGATCAGCGCCGACACCGACAGCACGGCAATCAGCATGTGCCACAGCAATTCGTTCGACTTGTGTTCGGCGGTTTCGCCGTAGTTGCGCGTCACCGAGACCTGCAGGTCGCGCGGCAGGATGAAACCACGCAGGGTCTCGATCTTGCGGTCGATGGCTCGCGTGAGCTCAATCGCGTTGACGCCGCGCCGCTTGGCAATCGACAGCGTGACCGCCGGAAACGCCTGACCGCGCCTGGGATGGTAGGCGACATAGTCGGTCGGTTCACCCGCTTCGTCCGTCACCGTCGCAACATCGCCCAGGCGCACCGGGCCGCCGGCCGACCCGACGACGAGGGCCGCGAGATCACGGGCGGTCGTCGGGTAGCCGCCGGCTTCCACGCGCGTGCGGCGATTGCCGGACACCACGTCGGTGGTGGCACCACGGGCGCTGGCCCGCGCCAGCACCTGCTGCACCTGCAGGGGGTCGAGGCCGCGCGCCGACAGCGCTGACGGGTCCACGTCAACGCTGACCTGCCGCGGCCGGCCGCCGATGATCGTGACTTCCGACACATCGGGTACTTCCTTGACCGATTCCTGCAATTGCGCCGCGAGGCGACGCAATTGCTGGTCGTCGTAGCCCTCGCCCCACAGCGTCAACGCCATCACCGGCACGTCGTCGATCGAACGCGCTCGCACCATGGGCGCCGAAGCGCCGGCCGGAGCAATCTCGGGGCTGGCCGCGAGTTTCTGGTTGATCCGCACCAGGGCGCGGTCCTCGTCCTGGCCCACCAGGAAGCGGGCGACGATCATCGCGCGGCCCGGGCTGGAGGTGGAATAGAGGTACTCGAGGCCGGGCACCTCCCACAGCAGTTTTTCGAGCGGCCGCGTCACGCGCTGCTCTACCTCTGCGGGCGAGGCACCGGGCAGATCGACAAAGACATCGATCATCGGGACGATGATCTGCGGCTCCTCTTCGCGGGGGAGCGCGACCGTGGCAAATGCGCCCAGCAGCAGCGAGGCCACGATCAGGAGCGGCGTGAGCTTGGAGTGAATGAAGGCCGCGGCGAGCTTGCCGGCCATCCCGCGCTGCGCGCTCATTTGCGGACTCCCGTCGCGGCACCGGAGATGGGCGTGCCATCGGCGATCGCGTCAGACGGCGTCAGCACCACGCGGTCGCCTTCCTTGAGGCCCGCGAGTACTTCAACGCGGCCTTGGCTTTCGCGACCAGGCGACACCATGCGCAGTCGCGCCGCACCGTCAGCGTCGACCACGAACGCCAGCGTCAATTGCCCGCGCCGCACGACGGCGGTCGCCGGCACGGCCAAGACACGTTGTGACGGCCCACTCACGCGGGCGCGTCCGAACACGCCTGAGCGGAGGCTGGCCGACCTGGGCAGGTCGAGCTTCACGACGAAACTGTGCAGCGCGGGATCGACGCTCTCCACCTCGGCGACGTTGGCCGCCATCCAGCCTTCGTCCTCGGCGCTGCCGCGGTCGATGCGAACGTCGGCGGCCGCGCCCGGCGCGACCAGGTGGGCGCGCGATTCGTCGACGCGCACCTCGAGCCAGTAGGCCGACGTGTCTTCGACGGTCAACAACGGCACGCCAGGGGCGGCCATGCTGCCCGGGTCCACCTGACGGTTGGACACGAGACCATCGAAGGGCGAGGTCAGCACCGCATAGGACGCGCCGACCGAGGCCATCTCCTCCCCCGCCTTGGCAGCGGCCACACCGGCCTCGGCCTCGGCCACCTGTGCCGTCGCGGCGGCCAGCCGGGCGTCGGCGCCGGCAAGCACCGCCACCGCCTGATCCAGTTCCTGCGCGGTCGCAGAGTCCTTCTCCACCAGACCCTTCACGCGGTCGTGCGTGGCCCGTGCCAGCACCACCGCCGATTCGGCTGAGCGGCGCTCGGCGCGCGCGGCTTCAAGCGACAGGCGCATACCGGTCGCCGAGGCCGAGGCGCGCACGGCCTGCGCGCCAGCCTCGCGGGCATCGAGCTGGACCAGGACCTGTCCGCGCGTCACGCGATCGCCCGCCCGCACGCGCACCTCCACGACCGGCGCCACGACGCGGCTCGAGACGACGGCCACCTGCCGGGCACGGACGACGCCGCCAAACTCGTAGGTTGAGGGCCAATCCACCGCCTCGACGCGGCCAAGCGAGGCGGCGACGGAGGCGTGCGCCTTCTCCACAGGTTGCTCTGCGGCCGGCTGACAGGCGGCAAGCGTCACGACGCCCGCGCCGATCACCACCAATGCCGTTGCTTTCACCACGATGCCCTTCACGTTACGGTCTCCTTCCGAGCGCCCGATTGAGCGCCGCGTGTGCTTCGATGCGATCGATCAGGGCCGACAGCCGCGACGTCTCGGCGTCGAGGACGGCCGTGGCCGCACCAAGCACGTCGGACACGCCGGCCATGCCCGCGTCATACCGATTGCGAATAATGCGCTGGCTTTCGCGGGCCTGGGCGACGGCGGCCCGCGCGACGTCTTCGCGCGCGCTCGCGGATTCGAGACGGCTGAGCGCGGTGCGCAGATCCACCTGCACGGCCGCCCGCGCCTCTTCATGCGCGAGCCGGGCCCGCTGCCCGGCCTCGGTCGCCGCGCGCACCGACGCCGTCGCGGCGCCGCCGGTGGCAAACGACCAGCGCACTTCGCCGCCGACGGTCCACGCCGAGGCGCGATCGGCAAACGCGAGCCCGTCGTATTGATAGGAAGCCTGCGCCGCGACGTGTGGCCACCAGGCCGCCCGGGCTTGGCGTCGCCCGGCGTCAGCCATGCCGACGGCGGCCACGCCACGCTGCAACTCGGGCCGGCCGGCCTCGGCCTCGGCCACCAGCGCGGACCATCCGGGGAACCCGACCGCCGTTGGCGGCGCCGGTTCTTGTACCGCGAAGCTGGAGTCGATCGCCACGCCCCGCAGCCGGTTCAATTCGGCGCGCGCGATGGCCGCCTCGCCGGCCGCCTGAATCGCGCGCTGGCGCATGGCCGCCAGATGCACGGCGATTGACAGCACGTCGGCCTCGGTCACGGTGCCGGCATCGCGCCGGCGCTCGGCGCGGGCGACGTCTTCTTGCGCCGCGGCAACGGCGGCGATCGCGGCGCTGGCCTCGGCATCGCCGCGCAGCACCCGGCCGTAGCCGCGGGCCACGTCCACCGTGAGACCCAGCGCCTGTTCGTCGCGGCCGGCATCCGCCAGCCGGCGCGCGTGCGCCGCCATGGCGACGCCGCCGCTGGTGCGGCCGCCGTCGAAGAGCACCTGGTCCACGGCCACGGCGCCGTGAAAGAAGCCGGTCGCGCCCGGGTGATTCAAGGCCTCGATGGCGAAGTTCTGGGCGCCAAACTGGCGCGCCGAGAGCAATGAGCTGAAGACGAACACCGGGTTGTTGCCGCGCTGCCATGACTCGACAACCGAGACCCTCGGAAAGAAGGCGGACCTGGCTTCATCGGCACGTGAGGCGGCCTCGCGCGCAGTCGAGCGCGTGGCTTCGAGGGCACGGTTACCGGCCAGGGCGTCGGCGGTGGCCTGCTCGAGCGTCAACACGGTCTGGGCTGACGCGGCAGGAGCGGCCGTCAGGCCGGCGGCGAGAAACAGCGAAGCAAGGAGTCGCATCGCCCACAGAGATGCAGGGATCTCGAGATTGGTGACAAGGGAGGGGCAAGAAAGTGAGGTGGGAAGAGAAAGATGAGAGAAGTGCAGAAGCCGCCCGGGGCTATCATGTTGAGAACGCAGGAGATGCTAAAGACTCCCGACCAGCACGGCGCCGACAGCGCCCGCTACGCCGCCCTGCTGGCCGAGATCGGGCGTGACGCCACGGGTCCGGCCATGGAACGGCTGCTGGTCGACGCGCAGGCCCTGGCCTACCGTTTCAGCCTGCACGTGTGCGGCAACCCCTCGGACGCCGAGGACGCCATGCAGGACGCGCTGCTCCAGACCTATAAGAGCGCACGCCGCATCCGCCAGCCGGACGCGTTCCGCACCTGGCTCTATCGAACCGTCAAGAATGCCTGCCTGATGTCGCGCCGCACCGGTGCTCATGAGCCGCCGCGGATGGCTTCTCTCGACGACGAGCATACGGCGGAAGTGGCGGCGGCCGGACCGAACCCCGAAGAACAGACCGCGGCCGGCGAGAAACACGAGCGCTTTCGCCGCGCCTTCCAAACGCTACCCCGGCCCTATCGCCTGGTGGCGTTCCTGCGAGACGTCGAAGGCCTGTCGACACGAGAGGTGGCGGCCGTCGCCGGCATTACCGAAGCCAATGCCAAGCAACGGCTGCATCGGGCGCGGGCGCTGCTGAAGAAGGCACTGGCATGAGCCAGCGGCCGGTCTCCGCTCACTGCCGCATCGCGCCGGTCCACTGGTCGCAGTACTTGGAGGGCGAGTTCTCGACGGCCGAATGCCGGCGATGCGAGACGCACTTGCGGGAATGCGGCAGCTGTCGCGCGAAGTTGAAGGGACTGCGCCGGGCGGTCGGTGCCTGTCGTGCCGCACGCGCCACGGCCGTGCCTCCGGCAGTCAAGGCGGCGGCGAGGCGCCGGGCGCGAGCCCTGCTGTCGCGTTCACGGCGCTAGGGCCGGACCGGCGGCGGCCCTGAAGCGGTGCGTTGCCTCAAGGTTTGGCGGCCTGCTCCGTGGCAATCTTGGGACGAGCCGCCTCGTCTTCCAGCGTCTTCAGCACGTCGCGCCACGCGAACCTGGCGCCCTGGCCGCGGACGTAGAAGTCCATCCACGCCATCTCGCTGACCGACTTCACCAATTGGTTGCGAGTATCCGGGATCCCGTGCGTGTTGCCGGGATACATGTAGAGCTCGGTCGGCACGCCCAGCTGTTTTAGCGCCATGTGCAGTTCGATCGACTGCGGGCTCGGCACGCGCGGGTCGCCCTCAACGACGTGGATCATCGTCGGCGTCTTGGCGTTCTTGATGTACTTCAACGGCGACTGGTTCCAGTAGGCGTCGAAGTCGTCGTAGGGCAGCTTGTTGCCCAGATAGTACTGGCGGTTGCGTTGCACGTCGCTCTGCGCGTACATCGAGATCCAGTTGGCGGTGCCCGCCCCGGTGCTGATCGCCTTGAAGCGATCGGTGTGCGTGAGGATCCAGTTGGACCAGTGGCCGCCGGCACTCCAGCCGAGCGCGCCCATCCGCGCCGGATCGGCAATGCCCTGCGCGATCAGGTAATCCACTCCGGCCATGATGTCGTCGTAGCCGGGCGCCATGTAGTTGCCGACAATGTCGGTCTTGAGCTTGTGGCCGTAGTTGGTGGAACCGCGATAGTTGGGCCGGAGCACGACGTACCCGGCGCCGGCATACACCTGTGAGCCATAGCCGCCGTTGAACGACAGGATGTCGGCCGAGGCCGGCCCACCGTGGATGGCGACGATCAGCGGATAGCGCTGGCCGGCGCGATAGCCGACCGGCTTCACCAGCACGCCGCCGACCGTGGTGCCGTCCTTCGACTTCCAGGTGATCTCCTCCTGCTGGCCAAGCGCGAAGGTGCGCACCTGCGGATTCGGATCGGTGAGCTGCCGCCACGACGCGCGGGTGCTGGCGTTGGCGACGGTGTCGACCGTGAACAGGGTCGAGGCGGTCGTGCCGTCGGCATAGTTAATCAGCAGGACTCCGGTGTCCTCGTCGTGGTCGATCGAGACTGCGGCCTTCTCTTCGGTGAGCGGCCGCACGGTGTTGTAGCGCAGGTCGAGCGACACGATCTGGTTCGTGGCGCGGATGCCTTCGTTGAAATAGATTGTCGCCGAGTCTGTCGACCAGAACCCGACCGACACGTCACCGTCAAACGTCTCGCCGAGCTTCTTGAAGGGCTGGCCGCGCTCGGCGACGGCGCGGACATAGACGCGGCTGTTGCTCATGCCGTAGGTCTGCAGGTCGTCGGGCCCCGAAAAGGCGACCGACCGGGCGTCCGGTGAAAAGCTGAGCGCGCTCTCGCCGATCTCCGCGTTCGTCGTCAGGCGCTCGAGCGCACCGGTCGTCGTCTCGAGCAGGTACAGGTCGCCATAGATGTTCTCGGACGTGATGTTGCGCTTGTAGCGATCGGCCGACAGCCCGCGAAACCCAACCCACTTGCTGTCGCTCGACACCGTGACGTCGTCGACGGAAAAGGCGCCGCCCTCGGTCAGCCGCCTGGTGGCCTGGGCGCCCTCGATCTCCAGCGCCCACAGGCTTGCCACCGGGGTCTCTGGATTACGAATGTTGACGGTGAACTTCTGGTCGCGCCGCCCCTTCTCATCCGCGTCGACCGAGTCGGGCGTCACGAAGTAGATCCGCTTGCTGTCGGGGGCCCACTGCCAGCTGCGCACACCGGTGGGATGCTTGGTGATCGCCGCCGCCGTCGCGGTATCGATGCCGGTCACCGGCAACCGGTACAGCTGCTCTTCATCGCTCTTGCCGCTGCGATACACGACCCATCGGCCATCGCGGCTGAACGAGAAATCAGCGACGCCTTCCTTCGCATCCGTGAGGCGGCGCGCTTCGCCGCCATCGGGCCGCATCTGGTACAACTGGTTCCGCGACGCCGCGTTCTCGGGCGCTTCCCGGTTCGACAGGAACAGGAAGAAGCTGCCGTCGCGCGCCCACCGCGGCGAGGTCTCGTTCTTCTCCTTGCTGAACGTCAACTGCCGGGTCGAGGCCACGCCTTGCTGCAGCGACACCAGGTACAAGTCCGTCTGGCGCTTGGCTTCCTTCCAATCCGGCGTGGACAGCGTGTAGAGCAGCCACTTGCCGTCGGGACTCGGCGTCGGCGAGCTGACCTGGTTCATCTGCTGCATGTCGAGAAAGGTCATCGGCCGTGAGCCGGATTGCTGGGCATCCAGCGGGAAGACCGCGTCAGTCCACGCGGATGCGACGGCCAGCGCGACGACAGCGGCGAGGGTGCGCGCGAGCGGTGAAAGCGAAACCTGCATGTGGCCTCCCGGCACGTGAGATCCGGCCGTCCGAGCCGGATGCGGAGTGATTATAGCGTCTGGCCGGTAACGGTTGCGGTGGTCACGCGTCCCGGCCCATCATCAGGGACATGAATCGGCGCACGTTTCTGCAAGCTACCGCCTCGGGCTTCTTCGCGGCGCCCGCGGTGATGAGCCGTGTGCTGCAGGAATCCGCCGCCCCGCTGATGCCGGGCGGTGTCCAGGTCGGCGACGTCACGCCGACCCGCGCGATGATCTGGAGCGCGGCCGATCGCCCGGCGCGGATGATGGTGGAAGTGTCGCGTGACGAGCGCTTCACCTCGCCCCGCCTGATCGAAGGCCCGGCCGCGCTCGAGGCCAGCGGCTTCACCGCCAAACTCGATCTCGCCGGTCTCACCGCCGGTGAGCCGGTCTTCTATCGCGTCTGGTTCGACGACCTGGCGCGTCCGGGATTGCGCAGCGCGCCGGTGACCGGCCACTTCCGGGCCGCGCCGCTGGCCGCCCGCCCGCTCACCATCTGCTGGTCCGGCGACGTCGGCGGCCAGGGCTGGGGCCTCAACCCGGACTTTGGCGGCATGCGACTGTACGAGACCATGGCGCGGCATCACCCGGATCTGTTTATCCACGCCGGCGACATGATCTACGCTGACGGTCCGCTGCAGCCCGAAGTGACGCTGGACGATGGGACGGTGTGGAAGAACCTGGTGACGCCGGCGAAGAGCAAGGTGGCCGAGACGCTGGACGAGTTCCGCGGCAATTACGCCTACAACCTGCTCGACATCCACGCCCGCGCGTTCAACAGCCAGGTGCCGATGATCGTGCAGTGGGACGATCACGACGTCATGAACAACTGGAGTCCGGGCCTCGACCCGTCGCTGCGCCCCGGCTACACCGAACGCAGCATCGCCTTGCTGGCGGCGCGCGCGAAGCGCGCGATGTTCGAGTACCTGCCCATTCGCTCGCATCCCGATGAGGCCGAACGGGTGTATCGCGCCTATCGTTATGGACCGGTGGCCGAGGTGTTCGTGCTCGATCAGCGGACGTATCGCGCGGCCAATGGCACGAACCGTGAGGAAGCCGCCGGACCGGCGACGCGCATGATGGGTGCCGCACAGCTGGCGTGGCTCAAGCAGAGCCTGGCGACATCGACCGCCACGTGGAAGATCATCGCGAGCGACATGCCGCTGGGACTGTTGGTCAGCGATGGACAGATCAACGGCACGCCCGCATGGGAAGGCTGGGCCAATGGCCCCGGCGGACCGCTTGGACGCGAGCTTGAGCTTGCGGACCTGCTGTCGTTCATCAAGCGGCAGCGGGTGAAGAATGTGGTGTGGATCACGGCGGACGTCCACTACACGGCCGCGCACTTCTACGACTCGAAGGCGGCGGTGTTCAAGGACTTCACGTCATTCTGGGAGTTTGTTGGCGGGCCGCTTCACGCCGGTACGTTCTCGCCAAGCGCGGCGGACCCGACGTTTGGCTGCACGCAGGTCTTCAACGGCACGCCCCCCGGCCTGAAGCCCAATCGTCCGCCGAGCGAAGGCCTGCAGTTCTTCGGCACGCTGACGATCGATCCGCGGACCGCGCGCATGACCGCAGCGCTGTGGAACCTGAAGAACGAGCGGCTGTGGAGCCAGGAACTGGACGTCGAGAAGTAACCACGCCGCGGCGCTAGAAGCGGTCGGGGCGGGCCGTGTCCCACGCGCGGCCCATGCTGCCGTTGACGCTGCCGTTCAGCAGCGAGCCGGGCTCGAGCGGCGGGTAGATCTCGTGATAGCTGCGCACTTCGCCGGAGTTGACGCGCCGCATCACGAACCATGGCTTGAGGTCGCGCGGTTGCTGGAAGCCCGCTGACCCGAGGACCTCGAAGAAACTCTTCACCGTCTCGCGGTGAAAGCGCGCCACGCGCGTCGACTTGTCGCCGACGTGCAGGCCCTGCACCAGGTCCGGGTCCTGCGTGGCGACGCCGGTCGGGCAACGATTGGTATTGCAGCGCAGCGCCTGGATGCAGCCAATCGCAAACAGCATGGCCCGCGCCGCGTTACACATGTCGGCGCCGAGCGCAACCTTGGTGGCAATCTGGAACCCGGTGTTGACCTTGCCTGATGCGATGATCCGGATCTGGTCGCGCAGTCCCGCGCCGACCAGCGCGTAGTGCACGAATGACAGGCCTTCGCACAGCGGCGTGCCGACCGAGTCCGAGAACTCCATCGGCGCCGCACCGGTGCCGCCCTCGGCGCCATCCACGGTGATGAAGTCGGGCACAATGCCCGATTCGAGCATCGCCTTGACGATGCCGAGGAACTCGTGACGCTTGCCGACACACAGCTTGAAGCCCACCGGCTTGCCGCCCGAGGCCTCGCGCAGCGTCCGCACGAACGCCAGCAACCCACTCGGCGTCGAGAACGCGGTGTGGGCCGGCGGCGACACGACGTCCTCGCCCGGGACGACGCCGCGAATCGCGACGATCTCCGGCGTGAGCTTGGCCGCCGGCAGAATGCCGCCATGTCCAGGCTTGGCGCCTTGCGAGAGCTTGATCTCAATCATCTTGACGGTGTCGAGCGTCGCGCGTTTCTCGAACTGGTCGAGGCTGAAGCGACCGTCGGACGTGCGGCAGCTGAAGTAGCCGGTCCCGATCTGCCAGATCAAGTCGCCGCCGGGCGCCAGGTGATACGGACTCAGCCCGCCCTCGCCGGTGTTGTGCGCGAAACCGCCCAGCCGGGCGCCAGCATTGAGCGCCAGCACCGCATTCTTGCTGAGCGACCCGTAGCTCATGGCCGAGACGTTGAGCATCGAGGCCGCGTACGGCTGCCGGCAGTCGCGGCCACCGACCACCACCCTGCTCAGGCTCTCATCCGGCTGGACCGGCGCCAGCGAATGGTTGATCCACTCGTAGCCCACCGCATAGACATCGCGCTGGGTGCCGAACGGCAGCGTGTCGAGCTCACCCTTGGCCCGCTGATACACGACCGAGCGATCGTTGCGGCTGAACGGGCGGCCGTCGTGGTTGCTCTCGACGAAGTACTGGTTGATCTCGGGACGAATCTGCTCGAGCAGGTACCGGCCGTGTCCGATCACCGGGAAGTTGCGCCGCAACGCCTGCTTGGTTTGCACCAGGTCGGCAATGCCTCGCAGGATTACCGGCACGACGACCACCAGCGCCCACAGCACCGGCGGCCACACGACAGCTACGCCGGCAATGAGTGCCAGGACCGCTCCGGAAGTCGCCAGGAAGACGCGTCGCATACCCCAGAGGAATCGGCCCAGGTGCGACCAGGTTGAAACGAGGGGTGTTTAGGGGGTGTTTCGGGCGATCTCGTGCCCGCCCGCGATGTCGGCGACGCGGCTCGCCGTGACCGCCAGGACGCGCGCCAGCTGCGCTGCGGGGATCTCGGCTGGCGCATAGACCACGATCAGCGCCCCGGTGGTCGCCGTCGTCACCATCGTGCGCGCGGAGTCCGAGGTCGGATTGCCGAACGCGCCGATGCGGTCGGCCACGGTAATGCGGCCGCTCACGTTCACGTCGTCTTTACGGATGCCGGCGTACGATTCGCCGTCGGCACCCAGCCGGATGGTGACCGGTCCGGAGATCTTCGACAGGTCGTAGAGGCCGTACGGCAACTGGAATTCCAGCGAGCTCCAGTTGACGATATCGACCAGCGAGTTGATGCGGGGAATGCTGTCGCCCTTGCGCACGCGGCGCAGGAGCGCTTCGTTGGAGGGCCGCGTCTTGGTGGGATCGATCCCCACCCGTTTGTACATCGTCCGCACGGCGGCCGACTCGGCGGGTGGCGACAATCGCACCCGCGCCTCGGCTTCCGCCAACAGCGAATCGAGCCGATGCTCATGCGCCACCACGGTCGCGCCGCTCCACCACAAGAGGGCCGGGCGGACGATGGCGGCCAGTTCGGGCGCCAGGATGAACTCAGCCATTCGCCTCCACCTCGACGACCGGACGAATGACCTCGCGCACTTGGTCGGCGAGTGCGCGGATCTGCGGCGGCGTCGGCTCCGCATTCGCTACTGTCTCAATGGGATCGTGCACAATCAGCGTGACGTGACCCGGCCGAGTCGTCAACTCGCCCTTCTTCATCACGTGCCGGCTGCCGACCACGGAGATCGGCACCAGCGGCAAGCCGGCCTGCATGGCCAGCATGAGGCTGCCGCCCTTGAACTTCCCCATCATCCCGTTGCGACTGCGGGTGCCTTCAGGAAACACGATCAACGACAACCCGTTCGAGGTCAGGCGGCTGGCCCAGCCGAGGATGCCAGCTTTGTCCGGCCGGCTGCGATCCACCAGCATGTGACCAGTCCGCTTCAAGTGCGGCCCCAGCATCGGAAAGTTGCCGAGCGACGCCTTGGCGATGATGCGCAGCTGAAACGGGATCGACCAGAACAACACCGGGATGTCATAGATGCTCTGGTGGTTGGCCACAAACACGTAGGTCTTGCCTGGGACCAGGCGCTCGAGACCTGACACCGTGACGTCGACGCCCGTCGTCGCCAGAATCAACCACGACCACGCCCGCGCGCAGCCGTGCGCGAAATGGCCACGCCGATCGAAGAAGCTCGACGTGATCGAGGCCATGCCCAGCACGATTGTGTAGACCGCAATCGAAGGGATGAGGAAAAAGACGGTACGAAGGAGATGGAACGACAATTGTTTCGAACAGCGAATAGCGACCTAGCGTTCCTTGGCGACGATCGGCGACGCGGCCGCCATGGCTGGCACCCCAGACGCGGGGCGGGGGGCGGGGGCCTGAGAGCCACCCGGCTCAAGGTAACGGCCGAAAATCATTTTCCCCGCTGTCGTCTGCAGCACGCTGGTGACGACGATGTCGATGGTCTTGCTAATCATCTTGCGGGCGTTGTCGACGACCACCATGGTGCCGTCGTCCAGGTAGGCCACGCCCTGGTTGTATTCCTTGCCTTCCTTGAGAATGAACACCTTCATGATCTCGCCCGGCAGCACCACCGGCTTCAGCGCGTTGGCGAGTTCGTTGATGTTCAAGACGGAGACGCCGCGCAGCTGCGCCACCTTGTTCAAGTTGAAGTCGTTGGTGACGATCTTCCCATTCAGGGTGCGCGCCAGCTCAATCAGCTTGAGATCGACTTCCTTGACCTCGGGAAAGTCGACGTCGGAGATCATCACCACGACACCCGACATCTTCTGGATCTTCTGCAGGATGTCGAGGCCGCGGCGGCCGCGGTTGCGCTTCATCGAATCCGACGAGTCGGCGACCAGCTGCAGCTCCTTCAGCACGAACTGCGGAATCACCATGGCGCCGTCGATGAAGCCGGTCTCGCAGAGGTCGGCAATGCGGCCGTCGATAATCACCGAGGTGTCGAGAATCTTGTAGTGACGTTCGGGCCCGGAGGCCCGGAACAACGCAATCAGCCTCGCCGGCTCAAGCCATTCGCCTTTGCGCCCGCCGACCACCGCGCCGATATAAGGGAAGACGAGCAGGATGAAGCTGTGCATGAAGGCAACGCGCTGGTCGCCGTGATCGATCCAGAACAGTGCTTCGCTGATGCCCTTCGCCAGCAGCAGGCCAACGGCGCCGCCCAGAAACGCCCCCAGCATGTGGGTGACGGCGGTGTTGCGCAGCAGCCACTCAAACCCCACCGCGCCGAGCGCCAGGCTCGCGCCCAACCCGACGTTGGTCAGGGCATCGTCGCCGAGCGGTCGCAGCATGAAGGCCGAGACCGAAACCGCCGCAATGAAAGCGAGCCGGGCGAGTATGAACCAAGCCATATGAATGCCCCGCGAATCCGCAGGAAGTTATCCGGCAACCTTAGAACCGCGAGGGCAGGCAGGTCAAGGCCGCAGATGGCCAGATCACCAGGGCCACAGATGACGCAGATAACGCAGACCGGCTACTGCAGCAGCATGTCGAGCGCTTCGCCGACCGAGCGGACGCCGACCAGTTCCGCCTTGCCGCCTTCTTCGCTGGCATCCATGTTTGACGCCGGCAGGACGATGCGGGTAAATCCCATCTGTTCGGCCTCGCGGATGCGCAGGTTGGCCTGCGAGACGCCGCGGATCTCTCCGCCCAGGCCGACCTCGCCGAACACCGCGGTGCCGGTGGCCACCGGCCGATTGCGCAGGCTCGATGCGACGGCGGCCACGATGCCCAGGTCGACGGCCGGTTCGTCGATGCTCATGCCGCCGGCGATGTTCACGAACACATCGTCCGACACCAGGTGCAGGCCCGCGCGCTTCTCCAGCACGGCCAGCAGCAGCGACAGGCGATTCTGATCGATCCCCACCGCCATCCGCCGCGAGGTGCCGTAGCTGCTCGTGCTGACAAGCGCCTGAACCTCGACCAGCAGGGGGCGGGTGCCTTCGAGGCAGCACAACACCGCTGAACCCGGCGTCGCGGTGGGCCGCTCGGCCAGGAACATCGCCGAGGGGTTGGGCACGGGCCGCAGGCCAGTGCCGGTCATCTCGAACACGCCCAGCTCGCTGATCGCGCCGAACCGGTTCTTGACTGCGCGGACCACGCGGTGCGAGTGATGCCGCTCGCCCTCGAAGTAGAGCACGGTGTCGACGACGTGCTCGAGCGCCTTCGGGCCGGCGATGTTGCCGTCCTTGGTGACATGGCCGACGAGGAACGTCGGGATGTTGTGCCCCTTGGCCATGAACAGAAACTGCGTCGCCGCCTCGCGAACCTGGCCAATGCTGCCGGGGGCCGATTGAAATTTCAGCGAGAACACGGTCTGCACCGAGTCAACGACCAGCAACGCGGGCTTGACGCGGCCGACCTCTTCGAGAATGCGCTCGATACAGGTTTCCGAGAGCAGGTAGAGCGGCGCATCGCCGACACCCAGTCGATCACCGCGCGACTTGATCTGATGTTCGGATTCCTCGCCGGAGGCATACAACACGGGACCAACGTTGTGAGCGAAGTTGGCAGCCGCTTGCAGCAGCAGTGTCGACTTGCCGATGCCGGGTTCGCCGCCCAGCAGAATCAGTGAGCCGGGAACGATGCCACCGCCGAGGACACGATCGAATTCATTGATGCCGGTGGAGATGCGATCGGCGTCTGAGGCCTCGATGTCGGCGTACTTTTTCGCCCCGCGCGAGGTGACGCCAAGCGTGGAGTAGCGATGCTCCTGCGGTCCGGCGCTCGGCTCGGTCGCCCGTTCCTCGACGAACGAGTTGAACGCGCCGCAGTCGTGGCACTTGCCCTGCCACTTCGGCTGCTGGGTGCCGCACTCCTGGCACACGAACACCGTCTGCTTGGCTTTCACACTCTCATCTTCTCATCGTCTCACGCGTCGCGTTTCAGGAAGTTAGGCGCCGACGTCCTTCCAGGCGACCACACGCACACCGTTTCTCGTGAATGATTCGTCGCGTTCTTTGACGTGGCACCTGCCCTGCCCGTTCGGCTGCCGGGTGCCGAACTCCTGGCACATGAATAGCGGACTATTGGCTTGCTTCATCGCCTGTCACGACATTCGCCACCGAGGACAGCGAGGAACTTACAACTCCAAAGGTCGTGCGGAACGATAGACCATCGTCTCGACGCGGCGCACGGAAGAGAACCGAGGGAAAGGGTCGGCCACAGATACGCGAACGCTGTCGATGGTCCTCATTGGTTGTTCCTTGGCCGCTGCACGTCCCACACCAGCCCCAATGCTTCGCAGAGCGAAGATTCTGGCGAAGCCGGCTAGCAGAACGGCCTGGGCAGCCGAGAGTGGCAGAAACCCGTGCTGGATGGAGCCAATCCACCAGAATATCGACGTGCTTATATTTTCACCCATGGGTAAATAATCTTGCCCGATTATTCTCCCGGCAGCGCGCGGCTTGATTTCTATCGCTTCGGCGGCGATTCACTTCAGGGTCGTTACCATTTGCTGCGCATGCACCCGCTGACGGTCGCCGAGCTCGGCGTCTCCTCGGCTGACGACTGGAGGGCCCTGCGCACGCTCGGCGGCTTTCCCGAGCCCTTCTTCAACGGCTCGGCACGCGAGGCGAAGCGCTGGTCCACCGAACACCGCAATCTGTTGATCCGGGACGAGTTGGTCAGCCTCGAGCGGGTCGATGACATCGGACGCCTGGAACTGCTGGCGCTGCGACTGCCGGACTTGGTCGGCGCGCCTTTGTCGATCAACAGCCTGCGCGAGGATCTCGACGTCAGTCACAAGACGCTCACCCGCTGGGTCGGGCTGCTCGAGCGGCTCTACGCCCTGGTGTTGGTTCCGCCTTTCGGCAGTCCGCGAGTACGCGCCATCAAGAAAAGCGTCAAGCACTATCATCTGGACTGGACGCTGCCCGCGTCGCCGGGTGCGGCGTTCGAAAACCTGGTCGCGATTCACCTGCTCAAATGGGTGCACTTCCGCCAGGATGTCGAGGGCCTCGATCTCGAGCTGCGCTATTTCCGCGACGTCGACGGCCGCGAGGTTGACTTCGTGGTCACCGATCGCCGGACGCCCATTCTAATCGTCGAAGCGAAGCTCGACGATGTGGCGGTCACCCCGGCGCTGCGGTATCTCAAAGCCAAATTCCCGGACTGTCCAGCATGGCAAATCCACGCACAGGGGACGAAGGACTACCAGACGGCCGAAGGCATCCGGGTCGCTCCGGCGGTGGTGCTGCTGCGGACGTTGAGGTGATGCGGGTTAGTCGTACTTGCGCTCGACTCGCGAACCAAGCCGGCACAAGATCTCGTAGGGGATCGTGCCTATCCACGCCGCCATCTCGCGCGCGTCGATGGTCTGCTCCGGCGCGGGACCTTGCGATCCCAGGAACACCACTTCGTCGCCGGGACCGACGGCGTCAATGTCGGTGACGTCGACGGTCAGCATGTCCATGCTCACGGCGCCGACGATTGGCGCGCGGCGGCCACGGATCAGCACCGCGCCCCGTCCTTCAAGACGACGATCCAGACCATCAGCATAACCAGCCGGAATGACAGCTAAGGTCACGGCCCGCTCGGCGGTGAAGCGCCCACCGTAGCCGACCGACTCCCCGACCCGCACGCCCTTGACGGCGACCACTCGGCTGGTGAGAGACATGACGGGCGCGAGCACCAGCGTGGACCCCAGCGGCGGCGGCACCAGGCCGTAGAGCAGCAGCCCCGGCCGGACGAAGTCGTACCAGACGCGCGAATCGCGCAACAACGCCGCCGAGTTCGCGGCGTGGCGCACGCGCGGGCCGGCGGCCAGTTCGTCGAGCACGTGGCAGGCGGATTCGAAGCGCGTCCGCTGTTCTCCGAACAACCTCGAGCCCGGCTCGTCGGCGCTGCCAAAGTGCGTATGCACCGCGTCGAGCGTCACGTTCGCACTTGCCAACAGCGCCGGCAGCGTCCGCCGCAGGTTGTCGTGCCGAAACCCGAGTCGATTCATCCCGGTGTCAATCTTCAGGTGATAGCGGAGCGTGGTCGTGCGCTTCGCGGCAGCGGCCTGCAACGCCGCGCCGGCCGCAGGACTGGAGATGGTCGGCGTCAGGTCGTGGTCGAACACGCCGTCAACATCGCTCACGCTGAGAGCACCGAATACCAGGATCGGCGCGCGAATGCCCGAGGCACGCAGGTCCACGCCCTCTTCGATATCGGCCACCGCCAGCATGGTCGCGCCCGCAGCCTCGAGCGCCGCCGCCACTGGACGGGCGCCATGGCCATAGGCGTTCGCCTTGACCACGGCAATGATGCCGGGCGAACGCACGGGACCGCGACCCGCGCTGCGGTTCAGAGTCACTTCATCTTGAAGGTAGGAGGCAAGGGCGCGGAAGTTTCGGTGCAGGGCGGTGAGATCGACGCGAGCGGCGGTGCAACGAGTCACCGACACAGATTATCAAGGCCGGGACCGCGGGTGACGCACATAACGGAGCCGCAGATGACGACGGCAACGGGGCCGCAGATGACACAGATTACGCAGATGACAGGAAGTACAATCTCAAGCCTCAAGCCTCAAGCCTCAAGCCTCAAGCCTCAAGCCTCAAGCCTCAAGCCTCAAGCCTCAAGCCTCAAGC
>ENA-ORBV01005301-ORBV01005301.1-microbial-mat-metagenome-genome-assembly--contig:-NODE-5301-length-23864-cov-5.442342_pt1 | contig 23864 bp, 13 predicted proteins | sample MGYA00237777_ERZ505514 | MGnify/ENA primary metagenome ERZ505514 (study PRJEB26160, sample SAMN06269048) | microbial mat metagenome | isolation source: Oligotrophic lake microbial mat | place... | reverse complement strand
CCGTTGCCGAGTACCAGGGGAGCGAAATTTTGGGGGCCGGGCGGGATCTTTCGGGAAGGCGTTGGCTTCGTACGCGTATGAGGCGCCGGCCCATTGAGGCGGTAGCGATGGCGTTTCAATCCGTGCAATCAATTCATGCGCCGTTTCGATCGATGACGTTTGCCGGACAGGTCAGTAAGTCCTCGCGCGCAGTACAACCGTCACACGAAGTACCTGATGTTTCCGAGATTCCCACCGTTGCCATCGTTGACGCTGGTGTGCCGCGGCAGCATAAATCGCTTGTTTCGTTCCGACGGGGTGAATACCGTCATCCCGAATCCCAATTGACTCACATCGGTGACCACGGATCACGGGTCGCCTCGCGGATTGTTTTCGGAGATCTAGATGCCCGTGGCGCCGCATTTGTTCCACCAACAGGGACCTGCAGATTTCTAGACGTTGTTGTCCCCGCGTTTTCTGGCACCAACGGCGACATCGAACTGGATGATAAGGCGATCTTGGAGTCGATGTGAGACGCGGCACGCAACTATCCCGATGTTCGGGTGTTCAATCTCAGTTTGGGCAGTTACGCACCGTTGGCAAGCCTGTCGGCTCGGGATCTTCAGGAACGATCCGTTCAGCTCCAAGACCTTGACAATTTTGCATTCCAGAACGACCTCGTCGTTGTTGTTGCAGCCGGCAATACCCCGAACGGTGTCGTCCCCAACGTGGATTACCCCGGTCATGTCGACGAACGAGAATGGGGGTTGGGTGCTTGGGCAGCCGGATTCAATTCGTTGGTCGTTGGTGGGTACGTGGCTGATCCAAACACCAATGGAATCGCTCGCAACCCCGGCTGGCCGAGCCCATTTACACGTGTTGGTCCAGGTGTTGCGAAGGCTCCAGTTCCTAATTTCTCCGCAGGTGCTGGCGATAGTTTGCCGCAATACCGGTGGCGACCGGGCCAGCACCTGGGGGTTTCGACATTGAATCAGAACGGCGATTGGGAAGATGCCGTCGGTACATCGTTTGCTGCGCCGGTGGTCGCGCGGGAAGCTGCTTTCATTTTGCAAGATCTTCGGCGACATTGCGGCCCTGGTGCACATCCGTTCGCCGCGACAGCAAAGGCTTTCATGCGGCTGGTAGCGCATCACGCGGTGTCCGGAGGAAAGTTTCCACCATCGGTCCAGCCGCTGGCGGCGCGCACTCTCGGCCAGGGCTGTCCTCACCGCGCGCGTTTGCTAACACCAACAGCGGAATCGGCTGTTTTTCTTTGGCAAGGAACCCTCGAAAAAGCCGGGCAGATTGCTCGCGTGAGAGTTCCAATTCCCCGCTCCTGGCTTGACGAAGCTAAGTCGCCGCAGCTACGGGCGGTTGCCGCATGGAATACGCCCGCTTTCGCCGGTGCGCCTCAAGTTTGGGCCTGTCGCAAGGTGCAAATCAAATTGAGGTCTATGGTCGGTGGCAAAGCGCTTCGCGGAAGCGGCAACGCGACTGGCGCCTATCCCTTGGTTGACCGTACGTATAACCTCAGCACCAACCACCTGGAGGATCAGGAAATTGTGCCTCGGTCCGACGAATGGGTTGTTGAAGTCGAATACAGCGACGTTGGCCCATACCCACCGGCTCTGCGAATCGACGAACAACAGCGCGTAGCAATTGCGCTGGAACTTTTCGATAAAAGTGACTTGCGCATCAGTCCCCAACTTGCGGTTCAGGCCATGCCCGTGACGACGACGATGGTACACCTCGGTGGCACCAAACAAGCGATTTGGTCGCCCATCAAGATTCCGACAGGATAGGACAAACAACGATCGAAAATCTGTGATGGGCGCGCGTCACGGTTAGCTTGTTGGAACGGAGTTGGTCAAATTCGCTGCATTGATGGTTTTTGCCACTTCGACCAGCCACGGTGACCAAAGGTCTACGGGTTCGGCAAACTCCAATTCACCCCGTGTCGCAGATGCGATGCCGATCAATTGGCAGCTCTCACTTGGCGACCAAATCGATGACTTTTGTGTGCTTCGAACGCGCCAAAGACCACCACCACTGATGCCGTGCGGTCTCCCAAGTTTGAAAACATCCGTACCATGCGGTGGGAAATTGGGTGCATCGGGTGGTGGCACGATGTTTTGTGCGTCTGACCAATTCACCATCAGACGTCCAACCGGGTCTTTGCCTTTTACCCCCGTGGTGTAAACGATTCGGCCAAAATTGATCTCTTTGAGATCGGGGTGTCGGTCCAGTGCGGACGCCAAATATGAAGGGTACCCACAAAGTACTACGACATCACTTGCTTGGGTTTCAGAGTCATCGGCGATCACGACTCCTGCGTGGGGTTCCAGCGCCCGAGCGATGTGCTGACGGGACAATCACGGCAACGTCGATGTATTTGTGTTCCGACTGGTGTTCCCCGTTACGCTTCGGTCCCCGATGAAATTCGTATTCCCCCTCGTGTGAACCGATGGTCTCGTTGTGGATTGTAATCGCTTTCGATGTTCGATCGTCGAAAACGTGGCGCGCGGTGAGAATCACAGGGTTGCCACCAGGCGTTCGACAGAGTACGCCAGACGCGCAACTGTCTTGGATAGATCCCGTTGCGACAACGACGGTCAAACGACTTATCATTTCTGTGTAAGCATTTCGTGCGGAGGTTTGAATGTCGCTGAAAATTGCATCGGTCATGTCAAGCCTTTACTCCCCAATCGGATAGCCGAGGTCGCATGTAGTCGAGCAGCCAATCGTATTTCGCTGCGATGTCGAAACGGCCATTCTCGCGCCACCTTGAGTGTGCAGCGTTTGCGAATGACCACGCATTCGTCGCAATCTCTGTGGCGAACTCTTCATCAAGGCCATTATGCAGTCCCGGCCCCATGAAATCGAGAGCTACCAATCCATCCTTGTCACGAAACAGAAACCGCATGACCGCTTTGGCCAATTCTCTGTTGTAGTTCGCTTCAACGCCGGGTTCTTCATCGTTGGCGGCTGATTTGATGAACCCGACGAAGCGTTCGCCAATAATCGATCGGGCGTATAACGCACGATCGCGCTCAAGTTTGTAGGCTCTTGTTAGCGCTGGTGAATACAGAAAATTTTCAGGTTGCACCAGTTCGCCAAGTGCAATATCTATCCCGCCCCGAAGGGGCAACGTATCGTCGGGATCGTCTGCACCTTGTGCCAACTGGATGATCATCGCGGCCGATGCGGCTGAGACAAGTTCGAGGACGGCCCGCATTGGAGAATGCGTATCAGACGGTGCAAGCGAACAACCGACGACCCAATGATCGGCACCAGGGACGTTCAGTACTTCAACCTTGCGCCATTTCTCAGCCGCTTTCTGCACATCGATAGACAGATGGGATAGGTCTACGGGTGGCGCCTTCTCGCTCAGAAACTCGTTCACTAGGCCGAAAAGCCTCCGCCGAAGTTTGACGTCGCGTGCAAACGCCGCAACGACTTTCCCGTAGGCAACAGGATCCTCCGGAAAGGGAAATACATCCATCCGCGCCAGCGCAGATTCGTACCCAAGCAGGTCCAGGAAGGCAACAACCCAATATGAAAGCACAGGGCTGGCCTTCGATGGCACCTCGATCGATTCAATGTCCATCCAACATTCCGTTCCCGCCGCAAATGTTAGGCTGATGAATCCGGCCGTGGGTACGACGATCCAACGGTCCGACGGTATCGACGAGCGGCAACCCATATTCCTGCGGCCTTACCAAGTTTCGTTCCCGCATCACCTCAAGGTAACGCGTCAATCGCACATACCTTGGTTCGCGTTCAAAGCGCGCTTTACCCGCTTCGATTGCGCCTTGGATTTCCTGCATCAACGTCATGGTGTGCCTAAACCCCGCCATTCGCAGCAAGCGATTCCGCCCGAGTGATCATCCGCCGCACGTCAGGCTCAGTATGGACCGGTACCAGTTCAACCTCAGGATGTTCAGCCCTGAATACCCGAAACACCTCGTCGGCGAATGCCTGACCGATCGATGATACGCCCGCAAAATCAAGTACGACCGTTTTGAACCGTTCAAAACGAGCCAACAGGCGTTTTGCTTGCGACCGCGATATCAAATTGTCGTCGCCGTATTGCATCAGCTTGACCGGTACGACCGTTCTGTTGAATCCGTAGTCTTCGTCAGACGCAAACTGATCAAACACTTTCTTCGTCGGACGCGCCGTATGGTTGTGCAGGCGCATATTGACCAACGTACCGCTCCTTGAAGAATGTGGTTGAAGAACCCAATCTTCCGTTTTTCCAAAATCGTGAGCGAAATAAACTTCTCCCGACAAAATATCAAACGCATCGAACATGCGTGAGGAAAAAAAGATGCCTTCACCAGAGTGTTTGGTGGGATCGGTCGTAAACTTACCCTTGGCAAGCTCGAGAACAGCGTGCCGTTCGTCGGCAAGATTTATCGCGGCTTGAATCTTCTTGAAGATGCCGACACCATCGTCATAGATCTTTATAGTTGTAGCCGCTGCCGTCTTGCCTACCGAAATGACGACATGATTCGCGCCGGAGTGATCAGTCACGTTGTTGACGACAACCGCACCCTCTGCGATCAAGCGCAGCAAGTGCTTGTGAACAGCTTGTCGCGAGCAATCAAACCTCTTGGCCGTCAAGCGAACGATGTCGGTCGGGTGGCCATCGATGTTGTCGATTAGAAACGTGCGTACCAGCTCACCAGCCGCGTGAACCTTGCTCATGATTTGTCAACCATTGAGCATTCTGTTGTCAACCGCAGAGTACCGTTTGTCAACCGCAGCCGTAGAGCGTGCGGCTCGGGGTGAAATCGACGGGTTTCTTCACGCCAACTGGCCATTTGGCGCTGTGTTGCGAATTACTTTCGGCGTTTCCGTGCCCGTACGGTGGGCGCAACATTCAATCGTGTTTTCGCAAATGCGACCGCCGCTTTTACGTTGACTTTCCTGGCGATATCTCGACAAGCAACGCGGTCGGCTTTCTCCAACCCGCGCAAAACCCCAAGGTACTCGCCTTGTAAGCTGAGCATCGCTGCCCGGGCCTGCACTGTTGCGATCGGGCGGACCGTTTTCGTCGCTGGTTGCTTCGGTTTTTTCTTCGCCGCAAGCCGGGCCTTTGCCTTTGCTGCAACGCTGGAATCAACGGCCTTCTCCGCCGACGCATCCACATCGACACCATCGGCCATCTCAATTCCGAAGAGCGCTGACAGATCCTGGGACGCAAGGGTTTTATCTGCCTTGCGTGGTTTCGCTTTCGCGCCGACCGACGGGCCAGCTGTTGCGCTGGCGATCAATTCTGTTTCATCGACCCCGCGCAGCTTGAACAACAGGGCGGGCTCGTTGTCCAGACGGGCACCCACGCCGTAAAGGGTTGCCGCCACGTGCTTGCACATCCCGGCCCAATCGGGGCACGAACAATCCATGCGAATTTCGGAGGGCGCGGGAAATAGCCCCGCAATTGGATGACACAGACGTTCCATCACCCCTTTTGAGAATCGCCCTTGCAGCAATTCGACGAGCGAATCGATCGCTCCCACGCATTCATGCCGCAATATTCTCCATCGATCGCTCGGCAGATGCGCGATCGCAATCTTGACCTTATACATTGAGCTTCCGCTGACCTTTGCGGTGACGACGCCTTCCGCGATCTGAAGATCCACCACCGATCCGTTGCGTACATAGGTGCGGCCGCGTGGCAATCGGTTGGAGAAATCGCTGTAGCGTTCCAAGTGCTCGCACCAGGCCGTGCCCCAGAATGTGGTCGCGATCTTCTTGCCCGTGATCACGATGGGCGAAACTTTCTGCCCTTTCTTCCGAAGTTTCTCGGTTTCACGCTGCGCTGCCCGAATGCGGTCGGCGACCCGGACATAGGGCTTGAATTCATAGTACATTTTCACATCCCTTCCGACGCCGTATTCAGATCCAATTGCACGAGTGCTAGCAAATCTTCGTCCTTCATTTCCGTCAAGTTGATTTCACCTGTGCCCTCCAATAGATCTTGCGCCAGCTTGCGCTTGCCCTCGATGAGCGTGTCGATCTTTTCTTCGATGGTGCCGCGGCAGATGAATTTATGGACCAGCACGTTTTTTCGCTGACCAATTCGGTATGCGCGGTCGGTGGCTTGGTTTTCAACGGCGGGGTTCCACCAGCGGTCGAAGTGTACCACATGCGATGCTGCCGTTAGGTTCAACCCCGAGCCACCTGCTTTGAGGGAGAGCACGAAGAAAGGTACAGATTCGTCTTCTTGAAAGCGCGTGACCAACTCGCGGCGTTTTGGGATGGGCGTATCGCCGTGTAGCACAAGGCCCGTTCTGCCGAATACCGTTGCGAGGAACGCCGACAGCGGCGCCGCTACTTCGCGAAATTGGCTGAAGACCAAGATTTTTTCCTGCTTTTCAACGGCGATTTCGGCAATCTCTTTTAGTCTATCGAATTTCCCGCTTTGTTCAGGTGCCCAGTCACCTTCCCCCAGCCAGTGTGACGGATGGTTGCAGATCTGTTTGAAGCGCATGAGAAACTGAAACACCAGGCCCTTGCGTGCGATCCCTTGCACTTCTTGCAACTTTTCTCGGAAGGCCGTGACGGCTTGTTGGTAAAGCGCTGCTTGTTTGCGGCTGAGCAAACAGTACGATCGCAACTCTGTTTTGTCCGGCAGATCCGTGATGATCGTCCGATCGGTTTTCAAGCGGCGCAGGATGTAGGGTCGGACCAATTCCCGTAGAGGCCCGTAGGCGTTGTCCGGCCGTTTGGCCAATTGTTTGGCGTACGCCGTGAACGCCTTGCCCGTACCCAGCAATCCCGGATTGGTGAAATCGAAAATGGACCACAGATCGCCAAGTCGATTCTCGACGGGGGTGCCGGTCAGGGCAAAGCGTGCGTTGGCTTTCAGCTTCTTCACTGCTTTGGTTTGTTGGGCATTGGGATTTTTTATCGCCTGCGCCTCATCCAACACCACCAGATCCCAATCGCAGTCGGTCGTCCATTCGTGGCGCTGTATCGAACCATAAGTCGTGACGACGACATCGTATTTTGCCAGTTGTACCGGACGGATTTTCATCCCGTCCGGAAACGCGGAGGGAGGAAGGAAAGAAGGGTGTGCGATGAGCACGTTGAGATCCGGTGCGAATCGCTCGAACTCTTGCGCCCAGTTGCCAAGCAGGGATGCGGGCGCGACGATAAGACTGGGATGAAACTTTCCTGCGCGCTTGGCTTTGCGTATCAACAGCAGTGACAACACCTGGATGGTCTTGCCAAGGCCCATGTCGTCGGCAAGGCAGGCGCCCATCCCAAGTTGGCAAAGCAAGTACAACCAACGTACGCCAATTTGTTGATATGGACGAAGCGTACCACGAAGAGCCGGGCCCGGATCGACTTGTGCCAGGCCATCGGGGCCGCGCAATGATCGCAAGGTTTCGGCCAACCACGGCCCTGCGGCGACACGTCCCCAATCCTGCGCGTCGTCCGTTGTCTTTTCGTTGCCAGTGATGTTGGCGCCGGCAAGAAGGCGCATCGCGGCCGCGAAAGTCAGGTGGCCTGAGGTGGCCAGTTTCTCGACCTGCGCAAAGTTTTCCAGTGCGTGCTGAAAAAGTCTGCGATCGATCTCGACCCACTTTCCGCGAACCAAAACCAGCTCGTCCGATTGTGCAAGCAGGCGTTTCATTTCGTCTTGGCCAAGGCGTTCGCCATCGAGGGTAATTTCCATTCGGAAGTCGAGCAGGGCGTCCTGTCCAAGCTTGGTTGGCGCTGCCCCTCCTACGGTCGCGGAAACGCTTGGACGAGAAGGGCGATTGCCGCGCCAGTTGGCAGGCATTCGCAACACTATTCCCGCTTTCTCCAAAGCGGGAACGTCGCGCAGCAAGCGCAACGCTTCGTTCACGGACCACGCGTTTGGCTCGAAGATCGATTGGGAATCGACCATCGCTTTGCACCATGCGCATACTTCCGCCGCCTGCTGGACGGGCAAGAGCAATGACAATAGCCGTGCGCGATTCTTTGCACCTGCGTACTCCCGTAGCGCCTGTCCGAGTGGCAAGTGTTGCGGTTTACCTTGGGCAGAGAGTTTGGTGGTGTAGGTGGCCATGAACGCGAATGGATGATCGGCGTCTTTGCGGTTCTCAGCCAGGTTGAAGTAAACGCGGCCAACAAGGTTCCACGCAGGATTTTTGCTTTTCAAGAACGCCGGCAGATCGAGCCCTGAGTCTTTCTGTTCGTACCGAAATGCGGCGTCGAGATCGGCCCAAATTCGTGCGAGTCCTTCTGGGTTGAGGTATTCACCACCGCGAAGGGGTGGCACGGACAAGACGATCGACGTCAATTCCCCAAGCGGTGGGCAAGCGATGTTGCTATTCTGGTCAGCCGCGGATCCGGTCGATCCGCAAATGATGGCCATGTAGCGGGCAGCAAAGTTGCGAAAGTACGCGAACTCTGGCGGCAGCACCGTGGCCACTTCTCCGGCTCCCAAGCACAAGAGCCCGTGTCCAGGTCCGCGCTTGAATGCCGCAACAATGCGGCTGGCGACGATGCTGTCAACCGCACTCGCATCGTCGGCATCTTGGTCAACGACGAGACGACATGAGGGCGTCAGACGCAGCGCGATCTTCACAGTGGGGTTCCCAACCTAACCAAGAACCGAAACGCTCTCCAACCGCCTCGTCTAGAAGCGCCCAGCCCACATCATCGATGCTGATCCATCGGGTCCCACGACCGGGACAAGGGCCGTACTCGTGACGCCACTCGCTTCAACACGGTTGCTTTCTTCCCAGCCGAGGTAATACAAAACGCCACCCGCGGCCAATCCGAGTCCGCCGGCGATAAACGAGATTCCGGTCAGCAGATTCTTCGAATCGATGTCGGAATCCTTCTGCTTGACGGCATCGGTCCATCCCATCGCGCGATACTCATTTTCAACCTCGCTTTTGAGGGTCGTGGCCTGCGAGCGAAACAGAAAGCCAAGGCCTGTCAGCAGCACGCCGGCGCCACCCGAGATCATGCCGGATAGCTTCAAGGTGTTTGCCTTTTCCGGATCCCCTGCAGCAAGAGCCTGCGTGCTCACACCCATCGAGCCTTCCGGTTTTTCCTCGACCACAGGCTGCGCTGGCTGGCTTGCGGCCAATTTCACCAGGCGCTCTCGTTCGATCGCGTCTTCGGCTGTCCGTTTTCGAGCCTCTTCTTCTTCGGTTTTTCGACGAACGGCTGTGTCCTCTGCCTCTTTGATTTGACGTTCAAGTACGACGATGCGTGCGCGTGCTTCGGTTGCTGCGGCGGCTGCCGCGCCGAGATCCGTGTACTTCTTGTAGTACTCGATCGCCTTTTGGGGGTTCTTCAACTCCTCGAAGGCGCGGGCAACGTTGAAAAGGACACCCGCGCGGGGATCAAGCTCGTAGCCAGCCAAAAATTCTTTGACGGCGAGATCAAACGCACCGGCCTTGTAATACGCTTTGCCCTGATCGTAGTGCCCTTCGGCCTGCGCCTTGCGATTTGTGGCCTGTGCATGCGCGAAAGACGGCCCAAGCTGAGCCGATATCACCAAGGCAACGCAAAATGCTGTGCGCGCCCACCCCGTTTGTTTTGCTGTGTTCATGCCCGGTTCCATCGCCTTTCGGCGTTGGGAAATTGTACCGCGAACGCGCGCGAAGAAGGAGCCCGAATTAGAAATCGACGAGCTCGCCCCAATCGCGTTTGCCATTCTTGCCCTTTGGGTCGTTTTTACCCGACTTGGCCTCGGCCTTTGCGGACCCGGCGGCGGAACGCTTGCCCACTTTTGCAGCGGTGACCACGGGCGCTGGCTGGCCGGGCGCTGCGTCCAGCGTCACGTCGATCGCGCCATCTTGATGAGCGGAGAGCGCGATCTTCTGATCCGCGAACCCGGCAGCTCTGATGACGAAGCCAAGCTGGCTGTTGCCAGACGGAAAGGTGCCGTCAAAAGGTGTCTTGCCGAGAAACGCGCTGTCCGATGCGGAAAATACCGATGCGCCCGTCGGCGTGGAGCGGATGGTCAGTTTGACCCGCTTGGCCTCGGCGGGTGCTTCCACCGCCGGTGCTGCGACGGGGATTGGAGTCGCCGCTGGTTTTTCACTTCCACCCGACGCAAGCACTGCCACGAGCGCACCCACCAGCACCACGGCGCCGCCCGCGATGGCGAACACCTTCTTGTTGCTTGTGGCGGGAAGCGGCTCCTCCATGACATTGGTCATCGTCCGAGGTGGCCCTAGACCCGCTCGGGTTCGGCCCGTCGGCGCGGCTGAGCCCGTTCGCATCTTGCTGCGCCCCGTGCCGCCCGCATGTCCCGCGGCAGGTGCCGGCATCACGTCGCCCACGATGGCGGGATTGATTGCACCGAGATCGGCTTCCATCTCGGTGGTGGTTTGATACCGGGCATCCAGATCTTTTTCGAGCGATCGCATGATGATCGCCTCGAACATCGCCGGGACCGAGGGGTTCATCTCGCTCGGACGGGGCGGCTCTTCAATAATATGGGCCGTGATGAGCTCGCCAAACCCGTTGCGAACAAAGGGTGGCTGTCCGCAGACCATCTCGAACATGATGCAACCCACGGCATAGATATCGGTGCGGCTGTCGACCTCGCCCGAGCCTCGACACTGTTCGGGGGACATGTATGCTGGCGTTCCCATCACGGTGCCCGTTCGGGTCTTCTGCATGGCACCGTCGTCGCCGGTGAGCTTGGAGATACCGAAATCGAGCAATTTAACGCGATCGCCAGTCGGCGTCGCAGGATCGGGAACGATGTAGATGTTGTCGGGCTTCACGTCGCGGTGAACGATCCCGTTTTTGTGAGCAGCGCCGAGTGCGGAGCAAAGCTGCCAGGAAATGTCGAGAGCGCGTGCGAATTGCAGGCCCTTTTTCAACAGATCCGCAAGCGACGATCCGGACAGGTACTCCATGACGATATACGCGTGGCCGGAGGCGTGGTAGCCGAAGTCGTAGACATCGACGATGCCAGCGTGCTGGATCTTCGTTGCCGCTTTGGCCTCATTGAAAAATCGTCCTACGATTTCCTGGTTGGCCGAAAGTTCGGGCAGCAGCATCTTGACCGCTGCTTTTTTTCCCATCAACTCGTGAACGGCCTCGTAGACCGCACCCATGCCGCCCACTCCCAGCTGGCGAACCAGTTTGTAGTTTCCAACTTTGCTGCCGATCAGTAGGTCGGTTGCCGCTGACGGTTCCCCTTGAGATTCGCTCATCGAACACAGCTCCGTATAAGTTTTCGAACGCTCGGTAATTGAGCGTTCGGCAGTATTGCACCAAACGTTGAACCGCGCAGTTCTTCCGAGACGCAGCGCGTCTTTTGTTGTGGGCTCCGGGTGTGGGGAGAGGTATGCACCGAGGTGCGGCTTCAATTTTCTCGGGCCGACCCATTGTGATCCCGCCGCTTTTCCGCGAAAATCAAAGGTTCAATGCGTAGATTTGTTGTGCAGGTTGGTTTATTGGCCGGAGTTGTTTTGCTGGCCGCAGCGTGTGTCGAGCCCGACTACGAAGAGAACATTCGGTGCGGGCCGACTGACGATTGCCCGCCGGGACAGATGTGCGGTGCAGACAAAATCTGCCGCGGTTCGGGTGATCCGGGCCAGGGTGGTACGGGTGGCGGCACAATGTCCGGAGGATCGGGCGGCAGTCCAATCGACGCACCGGTGAACATGGCCGGTGGCACATCAGGCCTGCCGGACGCGACGGTCACGATGGATGCACCCGTGGTCGGTTGTCAGCCCAAAACCTGTGCTGCGGTTGGCGCAACCTGCGGCACCATCCTCGACGGATGCGGTGGTACGCTTATGTGTGGCCAGTGTGCCGGTGCGGATTCGTGCGGCGGCGGCGGTGCCAACAAGTGCGGCCCCATGAGCTGTTCGGAAACCACCTGTTCGGCGGCGGGCAAGGAATGCGGTCTTATCTCGGACGCCTGCGACGGCGTGCTTGACTGCGGCGCTTGCGGTCCCAACACGACCTGCGGTGGCGCTGGCATGGCGAATATTTGCGGCTGCACGCGTACCTCGTGCACGGCTGCTGGCAAAAACTGCGGACAAGTTCCCGATGGTTGTGGCGGCGTTCTGAACTGCGGCTCGTGTTCTGGCGGCCAAAACTGCGGCGGCGATGGCATGGCCAACGTTTGCGGCGAAGGCACTTGCAAGCCCCTCAAATGTACGGGCAAGGCGTGCGGTTTTATTCCTGACGGTTGCGGCACGCTCGCCAATTGCGGCACGTGCGGCGCGCCTGAATCCTGCGCCGGGGCGGGTGTTGCGGGTCAGTGTGGATGCACACCGACCACCTGCGCTTCCGAAGGCGCGACCTGCGGCATGATCTCCGATGGCTGCGGGGGCTTCCTCAACTGCGGCACTTGCAAGGGCCAGGATTCATGCGGCGGTGGCGGCCCGAATCATTGCGGCACCATGACCTGTACGCCCACGACCTGTGTGGCGCAGGGACGAACCTGCGGTTCGATCTCCGACGGCTGCGGCGGTGTGCTTGAATGCGGCACCTGCGAATCGCCTTTGAGCTGTAGTGGCGGTGGCGAAGTCAACGTTTGCGGTTGCACAGCCACGACCTGTGCGGCCCAGGGTAAGGACTGTGGTTCGATACCGGACGGCTGTGGCGGCACGCTATCCTGCGGTTCGTGCATGGGCTTTGAATCCTGCGGCGGCGGCGGCACACCGAATGAGTGCGCCTGTGTGCCGACCAGTTGTGCTGCCAAGGGCGCAACCTGTGGTTCGATACCGGACGGCTGCGGTGGAACCATCGACTGCGGCATGTGTGCGGCGAATCAGTTCTGTGGTGGGGATGGCATTCCCAACAAGTGTGGCGCTCAGCCCTGTACCCCGACCACCTGCGCGGCCGCCGGCAACAAGAACTGCGGCCCGGTTTCCGACGGTTGCGGTGGGGTACTCAACTGTGGCATGTGCACGTCGCCGCAAACGTGCGGTGGCACGGGCATCTCGAACGTTTGTGGATGTACGCCCACAAGCTGTAACGCCGCGGGCGCCGATTGCGGATCGATACCGGACGGTTGTGGTGGCATGATCAATTGCGGCATGTGCGCAGGTCCGAAGACCTGCAGTGGCACCGGCATCCCGAATTCGTGTGGTTGCGCACCGACCACCTGTCTTGCGCAGGGCAAGAACTGCGGGACGATCCTCGACGGCTGCGGCGGTACGATCAATTGCGGCTCTTGCCAGGGCACGAATAGCTGCGGCGGTGGCGGTACGGTCAACGTTTGCGGTTGCTCGCCAACCACGTGTGGCGCACAGGGCAAAAACTGCGGATCGATCCCGGACGCGTGTGGCGGCACGTTGAATTGTGGAAACTGTGCGGGGTTGCAGACCTGCGGCGGGGGTGCCGGCGGAACCAATGTTTGCGGTTGCACGCCCACGAGCTGCGCGGCACAGGGTAAGAACTGTGGTTCGATTCCCGATGGATGCGGCGGAACCTTGAGTTGCGGTACGTGCATGGGACAGCAGACGTGCGGCGGGGGTGCCGGTGGCGCCAATATTTGTGGCTGCACACCCACGAGCTGTCTGGCGCTTGGTGCCAACTGCGGAACGCCGCCCGATGGTTGCGGCGGAACCTTGAACTGCGGCATGTGCGCAGCGGGGCAGACTTGCGGCGGCGGTGGCAGCGCCAATGTTTGCGGCAATCAACCGTGTGTCGCGACCACCTGCCTGCTTCAGGGCAAGAACTGTGGCTCAATTTCTGACGGCTGTGGTGGCACGCTCAATTGTGGTGCGGTTTGCCCGGCGGGACAAAGCTGTGGCGGCGGGGGCTCGGCGAATGTCTGTGGTTGTACGCCGACGACGTGTTTGGCGGCGGGGGCCCAGTGCGGTCAGATTCCAAACGGCTGTGGTGGCACGCTCAACTGTGGTGCGACTTGCCCACAAGGACAAACTTGCGGCGGCGGCGGTCAAATGAACCAGTGTGGTTGCACGCCGACGACATGTCAGGCAGCGGGTGCCCAGTGCGGCATGATTCCGAATGGCTGCGGCGGAACGCTAGACTGCGGCAACACCTGCCTGCAACCGCAAACGTGTAACGGCGGTGGTCAGCCAAATAAGTGCGGTTGTACCGCGACATCCTGCTTACAATTGAACAGAAACTGCGGCACCATTTCGGATGGCTGTGGTGGCACGCCCAGTTGCGGTGTCTGTCAGCAGCCACAAAGTTGTGGCGGCGGCGGAACGCAGGGTCAGTGCGGTTGCACGCCAACGACCTGCGCCGCTCAGGGCGCCAACTGTGGGCAGATTGCCAACGGGTGTGGCGGCACACTCAACTGCGGTGGCTGTCAGGATCCCGACAGCTGCGGTGGAGGGGGATCGCAGAATCAATGTGGTTGCTTGCCGCTCCTCGAAACCTCGCTGAACGGCAATCGTGGGGTTGCGACGGCCTCGGGCTCGTTCAAGCTCGGCCCGGATACGCCCGTGGCTCAGACCTTCATGGTAAAGGACAAGGCTGATCTGCGTCGATTGCTGCTCGCCGGAAATTACGACCCAGGCATGAAGGGAGAAACCCTCACGCTGACCATCATGACGGGATCAAAGGGTCCAACGGCCTCGGTGTGGAGTCAGGATTATTTGCTGGGAGACACGAAGTTCCCCGAAACCGACAAGGTGGATCCCGATGCAACGAGTTCCAACGCCTTCGAGGTCGATAGTCCTCCAACGTTGTATCCCGACACCCGTTACTGGTTGGTCATCTCCACGACTGCAAATAGCGTTCGTATCCTGGACGTAGACGATCGCCGGACCGGCGATATGAATCCGTCCGGAAGCGAGTTCTTGTATCAGTTGGTGACGTGGACCGCACAACCATCGATTGATCTATGGCTCCAGTTGAACCCCTGCAAGTTCTAACCGGCACCGATTAGTTCCAAAGACCGGTCACGCCAAAGAGCAGCGGGGCCGGGCCGGGCGTGTCGGGGGACGGCGGGAGGCTGCCGACCATCGGCATCATGTGTTGCAGATCGAACGCCCGGTTCATACCGCGTGCTGCGTTTGAGCGAGTACGATCGGTCAGGCGCCGGGGGTCGGGTTCTCCGTGTTCATCTACAGGGGCCGTATCCTCGCTGCTTGACGCATTCACCGCGATGGTTCGGCTGGCATTCGCGTTGGCGCTGCCCCCTCCAAGCGTCCTCAGCTTCGGCAACAACAGCGCGCCACCGACCATCCCGAGCACGGGGCCGACCGCCAGTCCGCCCAGCACCGGTCGCGGATTCTCGCGCGTCGAGGCGAAGGCGCCACCACCGCCTGCCACCACCGTGCCAATGGCAGCACCGAGGGACAACCAGCCGAAGTCACGCGGTTGCACCAGATCGGTGTGCATGAGGCCGTAGCCTGCGGCCAACCCGACGTTGGTTCCCAGCATCGCGCCGAGGGTCACGTCATGCGCGTCGCGGTTGAAGTAGGCGCCCGAAAAGGCACCCATCCAACTGCCCCAGGCCGCAAAACCGGCTGCCGCAAAGCCCCGCTTCGAGGTGAAGTTTGGCGAGGTGGCATGCGCGAGGCCAAGCGTACCACCAAGGCCCGCGCCAACGAGCGCCGCACCGGCGTAACTGCGGTTGCCGTCCGCTCGACCCGACCAGGCAAAGAGCATGCCTTCGCTGGCACCGAGCGCGGCACCGATGCTGGCGTGGCTTGCGGCCCTGCTGTCGATTTCGAGATGGGGGGCAAGGAACGCGCCACCCACGAGACCCGCCGTTGTGCCTCCAAGCAAGATCTGTACGCGCTCGCGCCCTTCGAGATCGCCGGCGAGCAAGGCGCCGCCGCCCGAAACGGCAGCACCAAGCGTACTTCCCAACATCGCCGTCCCGGTTTGCTTGCCGTCGGGATGCCAGGAGGAACTGGCGATGCTGCCGAGCGTGAAGGCTCCGAGCGCACCGAGTCCGATGCCTCCGACCTGCTGGGCGTCACTCGGTTCATCGTCGATTGCATGCGGCAACCACAAACCCATCCACAGTCCCTCGATTGTGGCAGCAGTCAGCAGAGGTTTTGAGGTTTCGTCATACGAAATGCGATCGTGCAAGACGCCGCCTGCAAGCAGACCGAAGGCGCCGCCGCCCATCAAGCCCCAGACCGGTGCGTCGTCCCGCTCGCTGACAAGTGCGCCAAGACCCGCGCCCGCTCCCTGTGCCGTGACGTACAGCCCGAAAGCGTTTTTCATCAGATCTGCCGACAGGTTCAGCTTGTGCGCCAGCGCAACCGCGCCGAATGAACCAACGCCACCACCCACGAGCAACATGGCACCGGGGGCGTGATCGTCGACATCGTTCGCATCGGCCTTGCCAAGGCGGGGTGCAAGCAAGCCGGTCCAGGCCCCCATCCCCGTCATTCCCGCGATGAGCAGCGGATCACCGTCATCCAGGGTCAGGCGTGTCCACAACAACCCGCCGACCGCCAAACCTGCGCCCGTTCCCGCCACGACGCCAATCCGGCGTCCCTGATCGTCGTCGCCGTCGTACAGTCGACCGACGCCATAACCCATCATGGCACCATCGAATCCCGCGATGGCCACTAGCGAGGTGTCCGTGGAATCCGTATCACGCCACTTGCGCATCGCGATCGCACCCGCCACGCCAATCGGAAGGCCCAGTTTAAATCCCGCGCCCGAGCGAGCCGAGCCGAGATCGGCGTCGGTTTCATGCAACGTTGGTGCGAGCCAGCCGACCATGCCACCGGCCGTTGCGCCAACAAAGGCCGCGCCGACGTCGGTCGATTCGATAGGGAATGCCGCCTGTGTCGCGAATGCGGCGGTGACGCCGACGGCGGATCCCACCATGGTGCCCACGGCGGTGGCACGGGGATCGTCCTCGATGGTAAGCCCTGCGGTGCCTGCGCCCAGCATGGCGCCGAGTCCCCAGCCGGTTGCGCCGGCGAGGTAGTCCTCTCCAGTGGGTTCGATGAACCGCGAAAGTACCAGCCCCGACGCGATGCCAAGTGAAACGCCCGCAAGTTGCGCGCCCCCATTCGCGCGACCCGTTCCACCATCGAGCGCTCCCGTTTCGGAGGTTGCACCCGCGAGCATCCAGCCTTCGGTTGCACCAATCAATCCGCCGAAGAGCGCAAGTGCCGTGGCCGATGCCGACAATCCATTCGACAGTTTTAACTGAGAATCGAGCAAGAGGGACGCGCCGATGCCTCCGGCCGATCCTGCAACGACGCCGATGCGGGCGCCGCGCGAGCCGGTCGCCGTTAGCCAGTGACCAACGCCCCCGCCGAATCCCATGCCAAGGACCGCGCCGCCGGTTGCGACCCGAACCTGTCCTGCGTTTGCGCTTGTAACGTATGACGACGTGCCCGCCCCGATTGCACCCAGCGTGAGACCGATCTGGGCAGCGCCGGTTCGGGTTCTCGTCTCCTCGAAATCGGTCTCATCGAGACCTGGGACAAGTGAACCGATGAGGGCGCCATAACCCGTCCCGAGCAGCGTTGCAGCCTTGTCCGGGCCGCGCAGATCGACGGCATGGCCAACCCACGCGCCCGCACCAAGGCCCAAAAGAGCGCCCGATACCCGAGCCGCTGCGCCAAGGCGATCGGGTGTGTCGGTCGTGTCAGGATCCCATCGCAGGTTGGCAATGCCCGCGCCGAGCGACAGTCCATAGAGCGAGCCCGCAGTTGCGACCAGATGGTCGTCAGAATCGGGATCGGCAAATCGAGACAAAATCAGACCGGTCCCGAGTCCGGCCGAAATTCCCATGAGCTGCGCACCTTTATATTGCTGGTCGGTGTGGGACTGATCGTTGCCATACGGTGTGAGGCCGACGGCAAGGCGGCTGATGAACCAGCCCATCGCGGCGCCATGTAGACCCATGGTCACCGCCTGTGCGTGCAACGGATCGGCAAGACGCAACTGAGGGATGAGTTTGTTGGCGAGCAGCGCACCACCCGTGCCGACTCCGATGCCGGCGAGGGTTCCGATTCGCGTCGCCCGGGTTTCGCCGTCGCGGTCCAACATCTGCCCGAGGCCCATCCCCGTGCCGACGGCAACGGGCGAGGCCATCCACAAAAGCTTCAACGTTGCCCTCGAAGGATGTGTTGCGTTTGACAGCATTGCCCCGCTCGATGCGCCAATCCCAAGTCCGACGAGGGTGCCACCCGATAACTCGCGACCGTGCGATCCGTCCGGATCGCGGGTGGAAAGCTGCAAGGTGGGTAAGATGCTGCCCGCGAGTGCGCCAAGGCTGCCACCCAGGACGGCTGAACTTGTTTCGCGACCGTCCATGCGGTCGTGGTGGGCCAACAGGGCTCCGCCCGCCAATCCCACACCTGCGCCGCCGATGACGCCATAAAAGTCGGCACTGCCTTTACTCGAATCGACGAGTCGGGCCACGCCAAGTCCTGTCGCCATGCCGGTCGCGATGCCGGCACCCGCGGTTAGATGGTCCGCGATATCGGGATGAAAGTGGGGCGAGGCAAGGAGTCCCGCGCTGCCTCCGGCGATCGCACCCGCCAGCATTCCCCCCGGCAGGCGCGCATCGACAGGTTGTCCGGTCGAAGCTGCCGAGAGCGCAAGGCTCCACGTGGAAGCTGCCGCCACCCCGCCAAAGGTCGCCATCGCAAACGCATTGCGGTTGGCCTCAAGCTTCAGGTGCGGGGCCAGCAAGAGACCCGTCGCCGCGAACCCGACGCCACCGAGGCCTGCGCCGAGTCCCCAGTGTTGCGAATCCTTTGGCGAAGCCACCATGTGCAGGCCCAGACCGAAAAGATTGCCTGCCGCAAGGCCTCCCATGTGCGCCATAATCTTTCGGTCCGAGGGCTCGACGAAGGGGGACAAGGCGAGGGCGCCGATGAAGCCGCCCCCGATGCCCATCAGGGTTCCGCCAACCGCAACACGTTTTTGTTCGTTCGGATCTTTGGTGTCGGATAGGCCAGTTGCCAGCCAGCTCGCGGTGGCACCGGTTCCGATGGCGGCGGCAAGCGCCAAGTGGCGGTCGCTTTCGGTGAGCCGCAGTTTCTTCGCCGCGTAGGTTGATGCCACCATGACAGGGATGACCGCGCCCGCAGTCCAAACGTTGGGCGTGGGATAGGCGGACGGATCAAGAACAAGCCGGGAGCCAAGGCCAGCCAAACCCGCGGCACCAACCATGGCGTTGGCGAGGACCACGTCGCCACTTGTGAAGCCAAACTGCGACGCGCCCCAGAGTCCCGCCGCAATACCGATGGTTTCACCCGAGATGAGCAAACCGTATTGCAATTTTGATCCCGCTGACGACGCTGCCGAGCGAGCAGCCACCCCAGCCAATGTGCCCCACGCCGTGGCGTTTGCGTACCACAGCGCTTGCGCGGGGGAGGGGCGCAATCCGAACCGGGTCAGGCCGAGCGCCGTGCCGCCGCCAATGACCGCGCCCGCACTGGCGACGAGCGTGACAACCCCAGCCGAGTTCTGTCCCGCAAGCAACGCAAGATTCGCACCCCAATAACCTCCCGCAAGGGTTGACGTTGCCACCACGAGGGCGGTCCCGTCGGGCGGTGTTGCCGCCTTCGATTCGGCCGCTTGCAACGAGGGGGTGATCGTGTCGCGTGCCGGTGTGTGTGACGGTTGGGTGGCAACCACTGTGTTGGCAGGCACCTCCGGAACAGGCGCCGCTGTCACGACCCCGGTCGGTGCCGCGCCCGGTACCGGCTTCGGGGGCACCGCGGCCAAGGATGCCGGCTGTTTCTGGAGGAACTGGATGGCGGACCAGCGCTCGGCAGAAGGGGCAGTGGCGTCCTCGGTCAGCGCTCGAAGCGCGCCCCACGCCTCAAGCGTCGCAAGCGCCGTGACAGCCGCCTGTCGCACGACGCCCGACTCCCGGCTGTAGCCGGCGGTTGCGCGCAATGAATCGATGGCAGACTGGCCGCCGATGGCCCCGAGTGTTTTGGCTGCCGACGCGCGAACGCTGGGCTCTCTATCAAGGTGGATGACGGCCGCGACGGGTCCGGCCGTTTCGGAAGCGTGGCAGGCCGCGAGATGCTCCAGGTTTTCCAACCGCATCTGCACCGGGGCGGGCGGAAACATCCGCGTGATGGCCTGAAGTTTTGCCGTATCACTACAGTCGACCACAGGTTCGGGTGTCGGCACTTCCTGGGTTTTTCCCGGCTTCGCAAGCGCAACTGCGATGCACGATGATGCCACCCCGACCCACAAGTTTCGGCAACCCGAATTCTTCATACGCCACGCCATCAGCAAGGAAAGTGCCAACGACCTATCGGACATTGACCGCCCGGTTGGGTGCGGGTCCCATTTTTCTGACCAAGATTCCCCGGGATCTGTTGAATTCCGACCACCTTGCCCGTGTGGTCTGTTGGGTTGGTGGGACAAGGCGGGTTGACGGACAGAAATATCGGCTTTCTGGATTGTTGGTCGTGCCTGCGCGATGGTGAATCGGTTTCGTCATGCATCGCCGATCTCCCCCGACCCCAACGGGCGTTCCCGTCGTGCATCCACCCGTGGAATTGCCGGGGAAACGTGTGCTCATCGTGGGACTTGGCGTCTCTGGCCAAGCGGCAGCGCGGCTTTGTCATACCCATGGCGCTGCGGTCACGCTGACCGATCAAAAAAGCGAAGCACAGCTTGGCGATGCACTGGCTGCCCTTGCGCCCGAGATGAAACGAAGGCTGGGTGGGCACCGTATCGAAGATTTCATGAATTCGGATCTCATCGTCCTATCGCCCGGGGTACCCGAAGGGCCGGAGCTGAGTGCCGCCCGGGAAGCGGGTGTTGCGATTACGGGTGAGCTCGAACTGGCCTCGCAGTTTATTCGCGCAACCCTGATAGCCATCACCGGCACCAACGGCAAGTCCACGACCACGACCTTGTGTGGCGGGATGATGGCCTCGACCGGGCGACCGACCTTTGTTGGCGGCAACCTTGGCCTGCCGCTATCGGAAGTTGTGAACACGCCGGCCGGCAGAGAAGGTGGCGTGTGCGTGGTCGAGGTGTCGTCGTTTCAGGCCGAGACGATTGAGAGCTTTCGACCGCAGGTTGCCGTGTTGCTCAACATCACGCCCGATCATTTGGATCGCCATGCCGACATCGAAGGCTATGTCGCGGCAAAAGCCCAGATGTTCAGTGCGCAGAAACAAAGCGACTTTGCCGTGATGAACCTGGATGACCCCTTGGTTCTCGAGGTTGCGCGCAACGTGCGCAGCCGTTTTTTACCGATTTCGACCACGCAGATCTTGTCCGAAGGTGGATGGCTGCAAGGGGATACCCTCAACATTCGAATTCCCGGGTGTGAAATCGAACGCTACACGGCGGACAATCCGAAGCTGGTTGGCCGACACAACCTGGAGAACACGCTGGCGGCAATCGTTGCCTCTCGTCTCGGCGGTGCGCTGCCGTCCGAAGTGCACCGCGGGTTGTTGACTTTCAAGCCGTTGCCCCATCGCATGGAGCTGTGTGCGCACGTCGACGGGGTTCGATATTACAACGATTCCAAGGGGACGAATGTTGGTGCGGCGGTTGCGGCCCTGACCGGATTCCCGAGGCCAGTCGTGTTGATAGCAGGCGGTCGTGACAAGGGCGGCAGTTACGATCTGCTCGTGCGCGCAATGGCGCAGATCGGGCGCGGGATCGTGCTGATTGGCGAGGCTGCCGATCGCATCGAGGCCGCGATGGGGGCAACCGTTCCAGTCGATCGGGCCTCGTCCATGGAAGAAGCCGTTCGCATGGCCGCGGCTCGGGCGCAACAGGGAGACGCCGTCATCCTGTCGCCGGCATGTTCGAGCTTTGACATGTTTCGCAACTACGGCGAGCGAGGCGCGGCGTTTCGTGCCGCTGCCGCCCAACTTGAGGCCGAATCCGCCGAAGCCGGTTCCGAACCGACCACACCGAGGGTGGTTCCGAATGGAGGCACATCGTGAGCGTTGAAGATTCCGGCACGGACCCCGACGAAGCGGTCCCGGTCGTTCCGCAGGCACCGGCCCGCAGGCGTCGCTTTGGATGGCGTGATACGTTTTCTATCGAGCGCCGTCTGCGCACCGAGGTCAAAGGCTGGTTTCGGGGTGCTGGACCAAGCCGGGGCGCCGATCCGATCCTGGTTGGGGTTGTGCTCTGTTTGTGTGCGTTCGGGATCGTGATGGTGTTTTCGGCCGGTGCGATGTTCGCGGCGAAACGCTACGGCGATTGGACGTATTTCTTGAAGCGAGAGATCTTCTACGCCCTCGTGGGGCTTGCCGCCTTTGCCGTTGCGGTGCGGACGGACTACTCGTTTTACCGACGGATCAACTATCCCATGTTGTTTGCCTGCATGGGTATGTTGGTCGCCGTGCTCGTCATTGGAACCCGCGTGGGTGGTGCGGTCCGTTGGTTTCGCATTGGACCTTTCTCATTTCAACCCTCGGAACTCGCCAAGATCGCCCTGCTGGTCTATCTCGCGGCGCTCCTTGCCCGCAAGGCGGAGAAGGTTCGACAATTCTCCGCAGGTTTTCTGCCGCCGCTCGTCGTGACCGGGATGCTGATGGCGTTGTTGCTCAAACAACCCGATCTCGGGACGGCCGCAATTTTTGGTGCGGTGGCGATTGCCATGCTTTTCGTTGCAGGCACCAAGGTTTCTTACATCCTCATCGCGGGTCTGGTCGCCGCCCCCGTCGGCTGGCGCTTCATCGCGTCGACCCCGTGGCGCATGCGTCGCGTGATGGCCTTTCTCGATCCCTTCGGCCATCGAAAAGATGCGGGCTATCAAATGTGTGAGTCGCTCATCAGCATTGGCTCGGGTGAAATAATGGGTCGAGGCCTCGGCAATGGCCGTCAGAAACTGTTCTTTTTGCCAGAAGCCCATACCGACTTCGTCCTGGCGGTCGTCGGTGAGGAGCTGGGCTTATTCGGTGTGCTCTTGGTGCTAGTGATGTTTGGACTTTTGATCTGGCGCGGCCTTGTGGCTTCGGCGCGTGCCCGTGATGCGTTTGGCTGTTACCTCGCCTTTGGTCTGACAACCCTGTTCGGATTGCAGGCGCTGACCAACATGGCGGTTGTGCTCGGCATTGTGCCAACCAAGGGTTTGACCTTGCCCTTCATCAGCTACGGTGGCAGTTCACTCATCATCAGTTTGTTTGCGGCGGGCATCCTCGTGAACATCTCCGCCGGCCATCCCGAACCGCGTCGCGGTGCTGCACTCTTCGAGGGATTTGACTGGCGCGGGTGGGGCAAGGGCAATCGAAGATCCAATCGCCAGGCTGTTCGCGTTGTGGTCGAGACGGGCAAGCCGAGGGCACCGGCAGTCGGATGAAGCCTTTGCGTTTGCTCGTGGCCGGCGGTGGAACGGGCGGTCATCTTTTTCCTGGGATTGCCGTCGCACAGGCCGTGGTCGAGGCAGGCGGCGAGGTGTTGTTCGTCGGTACCGAACGGGGCATTGAAAAACGGGTGGTGCCCGCAGCGGGCTTTCCGCTTGAACTCTTGAAGGTCAGCGGCCTCAAGCGCATGGGTTTTGGCAAAACCCTGCTCGGTGTGATTCGTTTGCCCGCAGCATTCTGGGGTGCACGCGCGATCCTGCGCCGATTTTCGCCCGATGTCGTGTTGGGGGTCGGAGGCTACGCCTCGGGTCCGATGGTCATGACGGCTGCCCTGTCGGGTGTTCCGACCGCGATTCAGGAACAAAACAGCGTGCCCGGCTTTACGAACCGCGTGCTTGGCCGCGTGGTGAACACTGTCTTCGTGGGCTTTGACGACGCGGGTCGCCACTTCGCCGCGCACAAGGTCGTCCATACCGGCAATCCTGTCCGTGCGGCCTTTGTGTCCGCAGTGGCAAGCCATGTGCCACACGGCAATTCCGATCCGCCGACCTTGCTCGTGGTGGGTGGCAGCCAGGGAGCTCGCGCGGTCAACGACAGAATGGTGGATGCAATGGAGATCCTGTCCAAACGTGGTCTGGCGCCGCGCCTCGTTCACCAATCCGGCGCCGCCGATCTCGAGTTGCTTAAATCTTC
>ENA-ORBV01005300-ORBV01005300.1-microbial-mat-metagenome-genome-assembly--contig:-NODE-5300-length-23873-cov-4.923937_pt1 | contig 23873 bp, 16 predicted proteins | sample MGYA00237777_ERZ505514 | MGnify/ENA primary metagenome ERZ505514 (study PRJEB26160, sample SAMN06269048) | microbial mat metagenome | isolation source: Oligotrophic lake microbial mat | place... | reverse complement strand
GGCATCCAGGATCGTTTCATGCGCGAGAAGCGCTGCGACTATTTCGAGAACAGCCGGCGCGCGACCGAGGTTCAGCGTGAATACGCGCGGCGCAACCCGCACGGGTTCGCCGGTTACGACGAATCCTGCTGGGGCGTGACCGCCTGCGATGGTCCGAGCCAGCAGGAACCGGAGCTGGCTGACGAACCACATCGCTTGTTTGGTTACGCTGCGCGCGGCGTCCCTTACGGGCCAGATGACGGGACCCTGAGCGTGTGGGCGGCGATGGCATCACTGCCGTTCGCGCCCGACATCGTCCTGCGCACCGCCGGCGTCATGCTTGACCGTTATCCCGAGAGCCTGTCCGAGCTGCAATTCGCCAGCAGTTTCAACCCCACCCTGTCCCGTGCCGATCGTCGCGCGTGGGTCTCAGCCGGAATCTTCGGGCTCGATCAGGGCATCGTGCTGTTGATGATCGAAAATTATCGCACTCAGCTGAATTGGCGCCTGATGCGGAAGTGTCATCCGGTTCGTACCGGTTTGCGCCGCGCCGGATTCCGTGGCGGCTGGCTCGAGCGACGCCCGTCATCCGAGGACCGCGAGCATGCTCCCGCGCAATGACCGTCTCTCCGTCGCTCCATCGGACGCTGCCGAGAGCGAGCGTCGGGAGAATGTGCATCCCGATGATTGGCGTAATCCGGCGCCGGCCGGCTGCTACAATCTGGTGGTCATCGGCGCGGGCACGGCGGGACTGGTGGCGGCGCACGCCGCGGCGGCATTAGGTGCGAAGGTCGCGCTGATCGAGCGCCGTCTGCTCGGCGGCGATTGCCTGAATGTGGGCTGCGTGCCATCGAAGGCGATCATTCGCACGTCGCGGCTATATGCCGAGATGCGCCATGCCACGCAGTGTGGCGCACAGATCCCTGGAAATATCCGGGTTGATTTTCCTGCCGTAATGCGACGCATGCGTGGTATCCGCGCCCGCATCAGCCGCGCCGATTCGGCGCGACGGCTGACGGAAGACGGCGTGGATGTATTCTTCGGCGATGCCTGCTTTGCCGGAACCGAGGCGCTGACGGTGGACGGCAGGACCCTGCGCTTCAAGAAGGCAATGATCGCGACGGGCTCGCGTCCCGACACGCCGTCGATTCCCGGGCTCGTCGAAGCCGGCTACCTGACCAACGAAAACGTCTTCGACCTGACCGAACTGCCGCGCCGTCTGCTGGTCATCGGCGGCGGGCCCCTCGGCTGTGAACTCGCGCAGGCGTTTTCCCGCTTTGGATCGAAGACGATCATTGCGCAGAGCTGGCCGCTCTTCCTTCCGCGGGAAGAGCGTGACGCCGCCCAGATCCTGTCTGACGCCTTCTCCCGCGACGGCATCGAGGTGCGGCTCAACACCCGCGCCGTCAACGTGCGCATCGACGGCGGGCAGAAGCTCGTCGATCTGGTGATCGAGGATCATAAAAGCACCGTCGTCGTCGACGCCATCCTCACCGGCACCGGCCGGGTACCGAATGTCGACGGTTTGAACCTGGAGGCCGCCGGCGTCGACTACGACAACACGGACGGGATACGGGTCGATGATTTCCTGCGCACTACGAATCCGCGCATCTATGCCGCCGGCGACGCCTGCCTGGAGCACAAGTTCACCCACAGCGCCGACGCGTCGGCCCGCATCGTGGTTCGGAACGCGCTGTTCCTCGGCCGTGAGCGGCTCAGTGCACTGACGATTCCCTGGTGCACCTACACCGATCCGGAGATCGCCCATGTCGGCCTCTATGTTCAGCAGGCGCACACCAAGGGAATCTCGGTCAAGACGTTCACAATCCCGATGCACGACGTGGACCGCGCGATCACCGACAGCGAGGAAGCGGGCTTCGTGAAAATACACGTCAAAGAGGGCACCGACCGGATTCTGGGTGCGACGATCGTTGCGCGTCACGCCGGCGAGATGATCAACGAGGTCACGCTGGCGATGGTCGCCGGGATCCGTCTGCGCACACTGGCCCGCGTCATCCACGCCTATCCGACCCGAGGCGACGCGATCAAGAAGGCGGCGGACGCCTACAACCGCACCCGCGTGACGCCGTTCGTGAACAATCTCATGCGCAAATGGCTCTCCTGGACGCGGCGATGAATTCGGACACCTACACTTCAAAACAGGAGCAACGACATGGATCTTGGCATCAAGGGCAAACGCGCTTTGGTCACCGGCGGTGCGGGCGGCATGGGCATCGAGACGATCAGGCGGTTCATCGAGGCGGGCGTGACCGTCACCGCAACTGACCTGAAAGACGAAGATCTTGAACCGGTCCGCAAGGAGTTCGGCATCGCGTGCATCGCCGGTGACCTGTCCAGCAAGCAGGGCGTCGACGACCTGATCACCAGGACCGGCAAGGACTTTGACATCTGGGTTCATGCGGCAGGCGTCACCGGTGCCAAAGGCGATCCGCTGACGATGGACGAGCAGGCGTGGGAAGACGCGCTGAACATCGACTTTCTGTCGGGTGTGCGCATGGCACGCCACCTGTGCCCGGCCATGATCGACCGTGGCTGGGGCCGCGTGGTTTTCGTGACCTCGGAAAACGTGGCGCAACCCTACCCGGACGAGACCGTCTACAACTCCGCCAAGTCAGCCCTGCTGAGCCACGCGAAAAGCATCGCGATGGCCCATTCGGGCAAGGGCTTGCTGGTGAATTGCGTCGCCCCCGCCTTCATCGCGACGCCGATGACCGATGGCATGATGGAAATACGGTCAGAGCAAAAACACTGTTCCTTTGACGAAGCCGTGGAGAGTTTCCTCGAGCAAGAGCGCCCCTATCTGGTGTTGAAGCGGCGCGGCAAGGTCGAGGAGGTCGCGCCAGTCATCGTGTTCCTGTGCAGCGAACTGTGCTCCTTCGTCACTGGCGCCAACTGGCGCATCGACGGCGGCGCAGTTGGGTCGATCAACGTCTGATGGACCGCCTGGCGCTGGAACGGCACATCCGTGCAACGCCGGTGGGCGGGTCGCCCGCAGAGATGCGGGCGGCCTTCTTGCGGCTGGTACATCCGGGCGAGGTGCCCGATCTGCCGAAGGTGGAAACCGTCGGCGGCTGCGGGGGGCGCTGGTTCGGTACCGGCTCGCGCCCGATCCTGTGGCTGCATGGTGGCGGCTACGTCTTTGGCGGGTCCGACAGTCATTCCGCCCCGGCATGGGTCCTGTCGGCGATCAGCGGACGGCCTGTGTTTGTGCCGGATTATCCGCTGGCCCCTGAACGACCGTGGCCCGCACAACGCGATGCGGTCGCAGGTATCCTCGATGCCCTGGTTGAATGCGACATGGTGGGCGACAGCGCTGGCGGACATCTGGCGCTGGTTCTTGCAACGCGCCATGCGGGGAGGATTCGGCGACTGGCGGTCCTGTCCCCCAACACCGACCGCAGCGGCCAGAGCACGACGCGGACCCGCAACAGCCTCACCGACGCGATGAATGACGACGCACAGGACCGGCGACTGTCGGACATGGCTTTGGGCGGTCTCTCGGATCAGGACCCGGAAGCGTCCCCGCTTTTGGCCGATCCTGGCGCGTTGCCGCCACTGTTCATGACGGCGACGACGACAGAGGTGTTGCTGGACGACACCCTTCTGTTCGCAACCCGTGCCGCGCGAGCAGGTGTGCCGACGTCGTTGAACGTGCTGCCAAACCTGTTTCACCTGTGGTACTTGTGGCCCGAGGTCCTGCCAGAGGCGCGCAACACACTGGAGGACGTCGCGCATCATCTGGCCTGATATTCGGCTTCGGCCCTCGCCGTGATGGCAACTACCGGTTGCGGTCAGTATGCCACGAATGTGGATGCCCTGTGCGGCAACTACGCGGTGGCGTGCGCGAGGAAGCCGACGGCGTCACGGTGGACTTCACGCTGGAGTCGCAGCCGAGGCGGTTGAGCGGCATGACCGTCACCGCACTCGGTATTCTGGTCGAGAAGACGACCATCGGCACGTCGCAGCACACGCTGTCGGGGGAGGAGCTCACGCGGACCCGGGCCAATAGCGTGATTGGCGCGATGTCGGGGAAAGTGAGTGGCGTGCAGATCAATCAGAGCAGGAATATTCGTGGATCGACACGCATCGTGATTCGCGGTGCCGGTTCGGTACAGGGGCAGAATCAGCCGCTGCTCATTCTCGATGGCATCCCGATCTCGAACGCCGGATTCTCGACCGCGTCGGCCGGTGGTGGTCGCGACTACGGCACGGCGCTGGCAGACATCAATCCCGACGACATTGCGTTGATGACGGTGCTCAAACGCCCCAATGCCGCGGCGCTCTTCGGATCGCGTGCGGCGAACGGTGCAGTCGTGATCACGACCAGGAGCGGGCGCACCACGGCCGAGGGCCGTGACCATGGTGCGGCGAGGTGTCGGGCCCGGTCGGTGGCGTCAGGCACCGTCGCCCTTCGCGCGGCGTTGACCGGGTCGTAATCCAGCGCCTCGGCAGCGCGCCGGAGTGCCTCCAACGTCGCGGTTCCAGCGGCTTCCCGGGCCTCGAGCGCCTGTCGGCTGATTGCGCGTGCGCTCGGCGAGTTGCACGCTGCTCATGCCGAGCCCACGTCTGATCGTGGACACCCACCCCTGCGTCGGTGCACGCGCGTCCCGAAGCGTGTGCCGTTGAGCAAGGAGGGCGTCGGCCTGGCGAAGGCAGAGCCCCTGGGTGCGGGTGAGTCGAGACGCTTTTGACAGGTGGGTGGCGGATGCGTCCGAGTGTCGTGATATATCTGGTTGCCGTCTGGCTCGGTTTCTGTCCTCCTGCTTTGACCAAACTCATGTCGACGCGACAGCCGCTTGTCTCAGCGTGTGTCATAACACGGAATCGTGCCAGCTTCGTCACGGCGGCGATCGAGAGTGCTTTGGCGCAGCGGAGCGCCACCTTCGATCTCGAAGTCATCGTGGTCGACGATGGATCGAGTGACGAGACACCAGATCTTCTCAAGCGCTTGCCCGTGCGTGTGGTGACCCTCACCGGCGAAGGACTCCCGTCTGCCAGGAATGCCGCGATCCAGGCAGCTGGCGGCGACTACATCACCATGATCGACGATGATGACGTCTGGCTTCCGGGTGCACTTCAGTCGATGGTGGACGCACTCGAGCAGAATCCCCGCTACGCGGCGGTTCACGGCCGGGCGCAACTGACGCGCATGGACCTGACACCGTACGGCGATCCGTATCCACCATGGCCGTTGACGTCGGGATTTCTCCTCCGCGAGCTGCTCGAATTCTTCCCGCAACACGCCACGATCATGACCCGGATGGATGTCGTGCGGCGCGAGGGTGGTCTGGATACCAGCTTCGCCTGGGCCGACTGGGACTGGGTGCTCCGTATTGCCGCGCGGCATGAAATCCTGCGGATCGAAACGACCGTGCTGCTGTTCCGGCAGAGAGACATCGCCGAGGAGGAGGGCTTCAAGCGCAGGGCTGACTGGGTCGTGCCGACATTTCGGCGGCACATGCCGTCTCTTGGGGGCATACAGGCGATCAAGTTGCAGCGCCAACTCTGGCGTCATCGCGGATGGATGACCGATACGTACATGCGATTCGCACACATCAACTGGGTGAACGGCGAAAGGCGTCGGGCAGCCAAGGCGACCTCGTATGCGTTCCGCACCTCGTTTCCGCATACCTGCCTGTCGCTCCTGAGGTCGTGGCCCTTCAGATCCGCTCGGCGCCCGGAGACACGGCAGCAACTGACGTGACGGTCAGGTCATCGCGCGCTCTGCCGTTGCAATCACAAAGAATCCGCGCCGCCAGGCGGTCGAGTTGCAATCGAGCGCTTTCCTGCGAGCCGCCCACGACAGTTTTACGCAAAGAGCGTTTGCGAAACGGCGTGTTCGTGCGACGCCGATGCTCGTGCAGTGTTTCACCGTGCTTCGCGCCGGCCGAGAGGTGGCGACAGATCGTTTCGACGCTGACGCTGACGCTGACGCTGATGCTGACGCTGATGCTGATGCTGATGCGCTGGTAGCGGGCGCACCAGCCCACCACGTGTTCCGGACGCCAATCCTCGCCGAGCATGGCATCGACGACCATCCAGGCGTCCGGTGTGAGATCGGAGTTGCGCTGGGTACGCAGGCGTCGCGTGCGCGCAGACGAATCTGCGAGAATGGGTTGGCTGGAGCCGTCGTGGTTGGTGCTGTCGCGGGCAATCTTCCGCACGATGGTGCTGCGGCGGTGGTCCAATGCACGGGCGATCGCAGCCGGCGAGGCCCGTGCAGGCGCATCGCCATCAGGATGTACCTTTTTCCCGTGGTGATCTGGTGATACGTTCTTCCGATGCTCGTTCTCTTCGCGGAGATTGGACGTTACGGGTATCCCAGGACACCGTGCTGGTTTGCAGTCTCGAGGTTGGTGTTGCACTTACCTCGAGAGTTCGCCCTACCTGACGCCCGTCGCGGCTGACAAAGCGACTGGCGTCAGGTGGGCACGAGTTCCTTGATGCGGTTGCATTGCTGCAGAACGTGTCTCGTTCGGCCACGCGACGCACGCGTGCCCAGATATCCACAGAAGGTTTTGATGAGCACTGTGAATCGCCGCGACTTCGTGACCAGCGGTGCCTTGTTCGGACTCGCAGCTGTCGACCACCTGCTGACTGATGGCCCAGCCCGGGCGATCGACTCCGCAGCCACAGGCCGTCGCGCGGCATCAGCGAACTCTGACCCGGTCGCGCCCATGGACACCAAGCCAAGCCCCCTTCGCATCGATACGACCAGGACCGTTGGCATGGGCTGCGACATGCAGCACGGCCCTGACGCAGACGGCGGGATGTTTGATCACGCTGTCATCGGCATCTCCACGATTCGAGTGGCGGTCGCGCCGGCCAACGGGGTCGTCTCGACCGCACGACAAGCTGGAATGCCAGTCATCTGCCTGAAGGTGGGGGCCCATCCGAACCTCCTGGATGCAGGTGCTCCGGACTCGCCGAACCGGCTGAAGCGAATGTGCTTCGGCGGGATCGGCCACGATATCCAGGCACCGGACGGTCCTGCGAGTCGGACGCTGATCCGTCTCGTTGGATCTGTTTCTGGCCCCTCGGGCTCCTGCCGCCAGCATGGCACAGATCCGACGAGCACACGGCGGCTGACGCGACTCGGTGTGAGGACGGATCTGGAGGACTCGACACATGGGTGAGGGCGGCCGGTGGAGCGTGGACCACCGGCTCGAACCTCGAGGCCTGTGGACCGGTGCGCTGCTACTGGTGCTCTTCGTGCTGTGGACGTCGTTCGTGCGTGTCGGCATCTCCAGGGGAAGCCGCGAGAGCGCGTGGATCGAGCGGCCGTTCGGTACGTGGCCCTCGCGCGTCGAGAACGCCCGAAGCACCGCCGACATCGAGTTCTCCGTCTTCGCCACCTTCAGCGGCGGGCCACCGACCGACGCCATCGATGCGCCGGTGCCCGCGACCGCAGGGCGTACGACGATCGGCCCCGTCGTCGATTCGTTCGATTCGGAGCGCATCAACGGGTCACGCTTCGTCACGGGCGTACGGGCCGGATCGGTGACGTCGATCTCCATCTACATCTCGTCGCCCATCGACCGCACGCCTCACGATCGTTTCGAACTTGCGATCTACGACGACGACAACGGCGCCCCGCACCGGCAACTTGCCGTGTCCGAGCGGGGCACGTTGCGGCCGGATGCGTGGAACACGGTGACGATCACGGCCACGCTCGACCCGCACACTGCGTATTGGTTCTTGTACAACACGAACGGGACGAGCGACGCCGTCAACAACGCCGTCTACGTCGCCGTGCCTGGAGCTCCCCTCGACGACGCAATCCACGCGATCGGATCGACGGGCTGGGCGGTCGCTGCCGACCGACTCACGGTCGCCGGCGGCCAATTGCCCACCACGCTCATGTTGTGCGCACTCGCCGCGGTAGCGGCGACGCGGCGCCGGGCGTCCGCGCTGGCGCTCCTGCTGGGGTTTGCCGCGAGCCTGCTGGTGGCGTTGGCTTTACGCGAGCTGGTGTTCCATCCGTTCGGCGGGTATCCGAGTGGCCACGCGCTACGCAGCGCCTACGTCGTGATTGCAGCTGCTGCGCTCGTGCGGCGCCGCGGCCTGGATATCGCGGGCGGGCTGGTCGTCGCGTTGATCTGTGCGGCGGCGGTATTCAACCATCGCCATTTCAGCGAAGAGATCATCGGTGGGCTGCTGCTGGCTGGCGCGGCAGCCGCATTCGCGCTCGCCGTCGCACCGCTCCCGGGCCGCTCAGCGCGCGTCGCCGGCGCAGCCGCAGCAAACGGGCCGTCACCCGCGGTCGACGAATCAGGCCCCTCGATCCCATCGTGAGCCGATCGACGGTCCGGCGACTTCGTGCCCTGTCTCAGCTGGGCGTTCGACTGGAGCGGATGACGGCGTGGTCTGTCGGGACAGGAAATGCAACCTGGGTGCGGGACGTTTGTGGCATGCTGCGTGTCCGGCCATTGCGGCCGGTGAGGCGGCGCTGCCGGCAGACTTCCCGTCCGCGGTCTGGTCGCGCCCATTGCCCACGGCCTGCGGGCTCAGGCCACCCGGTACGAGCGGCGACGGCGGTACGGCACACCCTGAGCACGCGCTGACGACAGAGGACATCGGTCAATGACGGGATGAGGTTGCAAAGCATCGCAAACTCCGACGTCACGCGCACGGTCGAAGGCGCGTCTGAGGCGGCGGGCAGCCTGTGGCCCAGGCCCTGCCTCCGCACCGGCCGCTCACCCCAACGGGCGATGGGCGCCAGTAACGCCCGCTGCTACGCTTGAGTTCATATGCGCGTGACGAGCACCGGCGCACGCGAACGTGCCGCGCCACGGCGGTATGGCCTCCACCATGTCACTTCTCCCCCCCCGCCATGACGCTACGTACCCTGACACTGCTCGCCGCCATCGTCTGCATGGTGACTCCCGAGACGTCGCACGCCCAGTTTGGCCGAATCGGCCGTGGGAAGGACAAGCCGGACAGCGCGGCGGTTGCCAAGGCTCGCGCCGACAGCGCCGCCAGGGCAACCGCTGACAGTGCCGCCAGGGTTGGCGCAGACGGCGCCGCGAAGGCGAGCACCGACAGCACCGCAGTCGCCCCAGCGCCGCCGGCGAAGAAGAGCCGCTTCGGCCTGGGCGGGCTCGCGAGCAGGGTGACCAGTACGGTCGTGGGATCATTGGCGTCGGTCGCCGGCCGAGTGATGACCGGGAGCACCGCCGACCTGAGCACCGTGGTGCCGCTCGTGTATCGCGTCGCAAACACCTGGCCGAAGTCGCTCGGAACGATGGGGGCGAAGATCATCCCGAACTGGGGTGACGGTGGGGATCTGGTGACCATCAACTTCACCCAGCGGTTGGGCGGGATGATGTCGAAGATCGACGGCACCGTGACGGTGGACGGGAAGCCGGCTGACTACGCGACCGCGGGCGTCTACTCGTCGATGGTGCCGACGACGAACGGAACTCGCCGCGTCGAGGTCACGACGAGCACGGGGCAGAAGGCGGGTTTCACGATTCCGGCCCCGCGCGGGAGCTTGAGGGTCGTGAGCATCAACGGCCAGGCAAATCCGACGACGCTCGACGTGACGAAGGACGTCACGATTCAGCTCGCCGGCGTGATTGCCGGCGACACCTCACAGATCGTCGTGAAGGTCATCACGAGCGTGATAGGCCTGCGCGAATTCTACGATGCGTACTACGCGAGGCCCGGTACGACGATCACGGTGCCGGCGGCGGCGTTCCGGAACATCAACATCGCACCCGGGAACGTGAAGGCCGGGGCGAACCTCAATGACAGTTACCTGCTCGTCAGCCGTGAACGCTGGGATACCGCGCTGGAAGCGACTGGTGCCTTCGCCGGCCTGCAGATCCTGACGTCGGAGAGCGACGGGCGCGCATTCAAGGCATCGCCCTCGGCCGAGATGAACACCGGTTTCACTGCCAAGGCCGAGCTCCCGCTGCCGGGCGGGAAGCTGGAGTACTCGCTGTTCAAGCCGGGCGCATTCTCGTCACGCCCGATCACGCAGGTCACGAACGTGGCCGTGATCTCGTTCGCGGTCCGCGGCAAGACGTACCTGAGCAAGGAGCGGACGAGCACCACCGGGAATATCCGCACCACCGAGACGCGCACGCTGACCTTTCCCGCGTTGCCAGAGGCGACGTGGGATGCGGCGCTCGCGGAACTTTACGGTGCGCTGAGTCCGGTGTTTGCGCAGGAACTGGGTGCCACGATCCTCCCGATCGAGCAGGTCGTCGCCACGCCGGCATACCGCTCGATGGCGCCATACTCGAAGGACGACGCGACCACTGACGTGCAGTTCACGCACAGCTACAAGGGAACGACGCTGTTCTCGGCGGTCCTCCCGGTCTCCGAGGGCTGGGGATGGAACCGGGCGGATGATCGGCTCATGCGCGAGACCGGTGCCAACACGCTGCTCAAGGTCACGCTCGATCTCGAGCTGAGCGAGAAGGGCGGGATGAGCATGATCCCGACGCTCGCCTTCGAGCTGGTCGGCGCGCCGAACGGGCACTCCGCGTCCACGAAATTCGTGACCGGAACGATCACCGGCGCCGGTCGACCGTTGAAGAACAAGGAGGCGGTCACTGCGGCCGTGCTGCGGGACGTGATGCGCACCGCGGACTTCGCGACGGCACTGCGCGCGGCGCTCAAGGACTTCAAGGCGAAGGAAGCGGCAAACCGCGACTACCAGGTGCTCTGGACCGGGCGCTGAGCGCCTCGAGCGGGTGTGGCGAGAGTCCCGGGCGGCGTGCACTGCAGGTGAGCGCTCACCGCCCGGGTGATACCGTTCCGCAAATGCCAGCGTACCTTTGGAATATCGGTGTCCTTTTGTAACGCCAACGGAGCGAGCGACATGGGCGTGATGCGCTGGGTGCGCCGCGGAGCGTTGGTGCTGGTCGGGCTGACGGCGATGGCAATCGGCGGTGTGTATGCGCAGTCGGAGCGCGTCATCGAGGCCAAGGCTGCGCCGCCATCGCGGCAGGCGCCGGTGGTGGGGCATGATTCGGCCACCCTCGCCCTCGGGCAAAAGCTGACGATCGCGAATGGATGCCAGGACTGCCATACGTCGTCGCTGGGAGGCAAGGTCATGATCGACGATGCCGCATTCGCACGCGTCATCGCCACGAATCTGACGGGCGGTGAAGGGGGCGTGCTGGCCCGGTACGATGATCGCGCGCTGGATGCGGCGATCCGTGACGGAGTCGGGTGGGATGGACGCAAGCTGTGGATCATGCCATCGAAAGAATTCTCGAGCCTCGCCGATGCCGACGTGGCGGCGATCATCGCCAACATTCGCGCGCGCGCCCCGGTGGCCAACGTGCTGCCGGCACGCATCGTTCGCCCGGTTGGGCGTGCGCTGTTTGCGACAGGAAAGCTTCCTTTTGCGTATGACCTGATCGACCACTCGCGCCAGACGCTGGCTGTGGCACCGGCTGGCGGCACCGTCGAGCAGGGCCGGTATCTCGCCGCGGGCTGTACGGGATGCCACGGGGCGAACTATGCTGGCGCGGAAGTGCATGGCGCGCCGCCGGGTACGCCACTGTCGCCGAATCTGACGCCTGCGGGTCGCCTGTCGACGTGGACGGAAGCGGAGTTCATCCGCGCGATTCGCACCGGCGTGCGTCCAGACGGCACCACCATGAAAGACTTGATGCCGTGGAAGGCGTTCTCGATGCGGTCAGACGAGGAACTGAAAAGTGTGTATGCGTATCTGCGCACGCTGCCGTCGGCACCATCGCCCGAGAAGTAGTTGCCGTTGTGCTGCGGGGAGTGACGCACACCGCCGTCAGGATCATGTGACCGCCACGAAACGCTGCGTTTCTCGGGCAGGCCGGTGTGATTTCCGGGCCAACGTCAAAGCAATGTCATGGACGCAAGCACCCCGCGAGTGAATCGGTACCCGGCTCGCGGGGGACGAAGTGGGATCGCGCCTCCAATGGTTGCGCCTGCCATCAGGAACGCCATTCGACTACCTGTGAGTTCGTGGCCGATCGCTCGAACGGTCTTCCGTGCCAGACGACGGGCGACGGGCAGTGTATTCTGGGCGTGACGAGTGTTCCCGGGTCCCGGTGAACACGTGCGAGCCCCTGATTACTTTTTCAGCGCCTGGATGCTTCAAGACGACTCCCGCCGTACCGCCTGGGTCATCACGATATCGAGCGTGCTGCGGCTGGTGGTGGCTGCCGTGCTCCCCTTCGGCATCGACGAGTCGTATGCCGTCGTCGTCGGCCGAAACCTCTCCCTCAGCTATTTCGATCATCCTCCGGCCGTCTTCTGGCTGGCCCACGCAGCAGCATTCCTCGGCGGGGAGTCTCCGCTCGCGCTTCGATGGCCGTTCGTCGTGCTCTTTGCCCTCACGTGCTGGCTGCTCTTCCGGCTGACGTCGCGGCTCTTCGGCAGTCGCGCCGGGTTCTGGGCCGTCTGCGCGGCACAGTGTATTCCCGTGTTCAGTCTGAGCGGTGGGAGTTGGGTGCTGCCCGATGGTCCACTGCTCCTGGCCAGCACTGCCGCCGCGTTGGCGCTTGCGCACGCCGTCTCAGTGAGCGCCGGCGCTCTGCTGGAAGGTCACGCCGTCGCTGACGCCACCGATTCCCACTCCGACTCCCGCTGGCTCGCGTGGATCAGCCTCGGTCTGTCGCTCGGTCTCGCTGGTCTGGCGAAGTACCACGCCGCACTGCTGGGGCTTGGCGCGTTTGTGTTTCTGGTGTCGGACCCGGCGTCGCGGCGCTGGTTGTTGCGTCCACCGCCATTCGTCGCAGTGACGATCGCGCTGCTCTGCGTCGCGCCGGTTTTCATCTGGAATGCGCAGCACGACTGGGCCTCGTTCCGCTTTCAGGCTGGACGCGCCAATGGCCAGGGGAATCCCGTCACCGCGTTGTTGCAGAACATCGGCGGGCAGGCCGGCTACGTCTTTCCCTGGTTCTGGGTGCCGCTGGTCGTGCTGCTGGCGCGCGGACTGCGCGCGGGCCCCCGCGCGCGCACGACGTGGTTCTGCGTCTGCCTCGGCGCCGCGCCCGTGATTGTCTTCACGCTCGCCGCGCTCGGTGGTCGTGCCGGTCTGCCGCACTGGCCGGCGCCGGGGTTTTTCATGCTGTTGCCGCTGCTCGGTGCTGCCATCGCGCGGTGGGAGCGCCGCGCACCAGCCAAGGCGCGGCGGCGCATGGCGGTGGCAGGTGGCGTGTTCACGCTGCTGCTGACGATCGTCGTCAGCCACGCCGCGACGGGGTGGATGGCTCGGGCGGTGCCGTCGTTGCATCGTCGCGACCCGGCCTTCGAGTTGCTCGAGTATCGATCATTGCGTGCGGCGCTCGATGAACGAGGCCTGCTGCAGGGTCGGGGCTACGTGGCAGTGACCGACTGGATGCGCGGCGCAAAGATCGGATATGCGCTCGGTCCCGCGCACCCAATCCTGGTGCTCAACGACGATGCCCGACACTTCCGCTTCAGCCACGATGATGCGTCGCTCCTCGGGACCGACGGGCTGCTGATCGTGAAGATGAACAACACCGCGACCGATTCAGCGTCACGTCAGAGCGCCATGGCGTACGCATCGCTGTTCGACAGCGTTCGTTTTGTCCGCTCGGTGCCGGTGCTGCGCGGTGCGGATACGGCGCTGGTGGTGAGTGTGTTCACCACGACGCGTCTCCGCCGGATGTGGCACCGGTCACCGCCGCACTGACCCGTCGTCAGCGTCGATTTCGTGATGGTCGCAGGTACAGGTTGATCGAGCCGAACGAGAGCCTGGCCTTCATCTGGATCAGCGTGTGCGCGGAATCGTCGCTGAACCAGAGTTCGGCCTGACCGCCTTCGGAAAAGATTCCCGAGGTGCGGATGATGGGTTTCACGACCACCGTGCTGAACGTCCCGGCAGGGACGGTGATCGTCTCGCGGCGCAGGACCTGAATCGTGACCGGGTTCGCGTTGGGCCGGAAGTAGCGCGAAAAGCTGAGTGTCTGCCCGACCTCGAGTTTCAGCGTGCGCACGAAAAAAATAAACGACGCGTCATCCAGCGGCGCCGAGACGGTCGCCGCCCTCGGCTTCCCGCGCTCCAGCACGATCTGCTCGTCGGGAAAGAATTCGTATAACCGGCTGTAGTGCTTCGGCCCCTCCTTCAATTCCTGCGTAAATCGCATGCTCAGCATTTGTTTCGCATCGAACCAGCTCTCCATCACGTCATGCACGCGAAAGAGTGGGATCCCGCCCTTGATTTCGTAGCGCAGACGGAGCGTTTCGCGACCGCGGAGGGTATCGGGGCCGCTCACCGAGAGCGAACCGCTGCCGACTGAGATGACGCCGAACTTGAGGTCGTATTCGTGGTACTCGCCGATGCGGAATGGCAGCGCCGAGGTGTGCGTCGCTGGTGACTGGGCGCTCGCCGTCGCCACCGGCACGGCGCCGAGTGCGGCGGCAAGCAGGAACGTGCGCGCCGCGGCGGGCACCCGCGCCGCGGCACGCAGCGGGCGCAAGCTCCGCCGCAAGCGCCCAGGCAGCAGCACGAACATCGTGATCATCCACAACAGCGCGGCACCGGCCCGGCTGAACAGGCTGGCGGTGCCATTCACGGGTGGTGTTGCCCACGGCATCGGCTGCCCGCCAGAACGGAGGACCGGGTTGAGATAGACCGTGCCGGTGGGCGTCGTCGCAACGACCCGTGCGTAGTGGTCATCAGCCCGGAAGACATAGCGAATCTCCGATGCGTTGGCTGCGCTGGCGCGCACCAGTCCGTGATCACCGATCACGCGAATCTGTTCCATGGGTTGATCGAATCGGGTCGTGACCGTGTCGCCTTGTGCCGTCACGCTCTCGAGTGCCGCAGGCGCTGTGCCGGGCGCGGCGGCGACGACGTACATCCGCCCCTGCCGAAGCGCCGGGATGATGTCGGTGGCCCGGGGGGTCGGTGCATCGATCATCGTCCAGACGACACCGATCTCCTTCGGTTTCGTGATATCGTGCACATCATCGTTCCCGATCGCCCAGACGGGATTCCCGGCGGTCAGCACCGCGTCCCACCAGACCGACGCGTCAGCCCAGTGGCTGCGCACCTCGAGCAGGTCGAAGCCGCCGAGGGTCGCGATTTCGGCGGTATCGTACCCGGTGCGGAGGTACGGATGGACGACTGCAGTGAGAGCGGCGGTGTCACGCATGGCATTGAGCAGATACTGTTTGGCCGACGTCGTCTGCCAGAGAGGAAAGTCAATTGCCGTCACCGCTCGCGCACCGATGATCAGCTGGTGTGTCTTCTTGATGCTGAAGCCATGCTCGTACACCGGAAGGAAGCTGCCGTCCCCCGGAACGCGCGAAATCAGATGATAGTTCGACAATCCCACCACATCGTACCCCCGCTCGAGGTAGGCCGCGCGCACCGCGGCTGGACTCTGATGGCCGGAGGTCAACCCGCCCCACGCGTGCGAGTGCGCGTGAAAATTGGCGCGCTGCCAGCGGGCACCTGGCGATGCGTACGGGTTGAAGAGCGCTGGTCCGGCAAACGGGGTAGGCATGTACGCGTGGTACACCCGTACGAACGCATAGGGCAACACGAGCACGGTCACCAGCGCCATCGCCAGCACGCGTGCGCCGAGGCCAATGAGGTGCGCCAGGACCTTGATTCCTGATCTGGTGCCGATCGGCATGGGTCTCGGTGCAGGTTCGGGCGAGCGTATCACAAAGGTGGCAACGGGCGTCGGTCGCTGAGCCAGACGCCTGGCTCACCGGTTCCGTGAATTTATCCCACTGGCCTGCGTGTGCCGTCATCCACGCTGATCCGGCGTCCACGATCGGTGTGCATGATCGGCGTTGTCACGGTGTGAAGTTGGCTGTCACAGTCAGGTCACCATTCTCCGGCACGGTGAGCACGCAGCTCGTCCCGGTGCATGAGCCCGCAAAGCCGCTGAAGGTGAACCCGGAACTCGGGCTCGCGATCAGCGTGACCGTGGACCCGACAGGGAAGATGGCTCGGCAGATTCCGGACTTGACGCCGTTGGCGATTGTGCAGGCGAGACCGCCCGGTGAGCTCGAGACGACGCCATTGCCGCTGCCGCCGCCGGAATTGATGGTGATCGATCCGGGAACGGCGAGACGGTACAGCGCCTGGACGGATCGTGACGCCGTCAACGGGACCTGACAGGTGCCGCTCCCAGTGCAGGCACCCGCCCAGTTCAGAAAGACGCTGCCGTTCGTCGGTGTCTGTGTGATCGTCACCATGGTGTTGAGTGCGTAGGCGAACGTGCAGGCGCCGCTCACCGCCAGATTACTCAACGTACACGACAGGCCACCGGGAGAACTCGTCAGCGTACCGCCACCTTGCGATCCGGTTCCGGCCGACAGCGTGAGCGTTGGTGGGGCGGTGAACTGTGCGGTGATGCTGTTGGTCGTGCCCGGCGTCATGGTGAGCGTGCAGGTCGACGCGTTGCACGCCCCGGAGTAGCCGGAGAACGACGAGAGGCCCGATGGTGTCGCGGTGAGCGAAACGACGGTATTCGGGGGGAACGTCGTGACGCAGGTTCCGCCAGTGACGCCGTTGGTGATCGTACAACTGATGCCTGAGGGCACACTGGTCACCACGCCACTCCCGGTCCCACCGCCACTGAGCGCGATTCCCTGTGTCTGAAAGATCGCCAGCGCGGTCCGCCCCTGCGTCATCGCGAGCTGACAGGGATCGGAGGTGCAGTCGCCGGCCCAGCTCGCGAAGACGGCGTTTCCACTCGACGTCTGCTGCAACGTCACGATGGTGCTGGCGCCGAAGAATCCGGTGCAGGTGCCACTGGTCGTCGAGCCGCTCAGCACGCAGTTGATGCCTGCCGGCGAACTCGTGACCACGCCACCGCCAGCCGAGCCGGGGCCGGCGGTCACCGTCAGGCGCTGCGGTGCTGCGCTGAACGCGGCGCTGACGGCGGATGTCACATTGCTCACGATGGCAATCGCACATGAACCACCGGTACATGCGCCCGTAAAGCCGTCAAAGCTGCCATTGTTCGAACTCCCGCCAATCAGCGTCACCGTGCTGCCTGCGTCGAACGTGGCGCTGCAGATACCGCTCGTGACACCAGCCGTGACCGCACAGGAGATGCCGCTCGGCGAGCTGGTCACACTGCCGGTGCCGGTGCCGGTGCCGGCCACTGTGACGATGCCTGGCGGCGGAATGCGATAGGTGATCTCGCCGACGCGGGATTGCGTCATGCTGATCTGGCATGGATTGCCGACACAGTCACCACTCCAGCCCTGAAAAATGCTGCCGCCGCCCGGGAGCTGGGTCAGCGTCACGATGGTGCCGGTCGCCAGTGCCACGCTGCACACGCCGGACGCGATCCCGTCATTCACCGTGCAGTTGATGCCGGCTGGTGAGCTGGTGATGGTGCCGGACCCGCGCGACGCCGGCGAGGGCCGTACCGTCAGTGTGGTCGGGATGGATGCCGCGAAGCCGGCGCCGATCGCCGTCGTTGCGCCGGACGTGACGATGACGGTGCACGTACCACCGCTGCAGGCGCCGCTGTAGCCGGTAAACGCGGCGGAACCGGCACTGACGGCGCTGAGCGTGACGGCGACGCCCGCGTCGAACGACGCACTGCATCCGCCCCCTGCCACACCATTCGTGATGGTGCAGAAGATCCCCGCTGGCGCACTCGTGACCGTCCCCGATCCGGAGCCGACACCGGTGATCGCGACGATGCCCGTTGGCGGCGATCGATAGGTGACTTCCGCCACGCGGGTCTGCGCGACGGTGATCTGGCAGGGATTGCCGATGCAGTCACCACTCCATCCCTGGAAGATGCTGCTTCCGGTCGGGATCTGCGTGAGGGTGACGTTGGTGTTGGTGGTGAACGTGACGCTGCAGACGCCGGTGGTCACGCCGTCATTGAGGGTGCAATTGATGCCGGCGGGCGCGCTCGTGATCGTACCGCCGCCGCGCGACCCTGCGGTGGGAGCGATGACGAGTGTGGCGGGCATCGCGGCCGCCGCGAAGCCGGCGCCGACCGTCGTCGTGCTCCCTGGCGCGACGGTGGCATTGCACATCATGCCGGAACACGCACCCGTGAATCCGGCGAATGCGGCACTCCCGGTGCTGACGGCGTCGAGTGAGACCGACATGCCGCCGGCGAAGACCGCCGAGCAGAGCCCGGTGGCCACCCCCGCCGCAATACTGCAGTTGATACCGTCTGGAATGCTCGTGACGGTGCCTGCCCCCGTGCCGAATCCAGCGACGACGAGCGTTCCGGGCGACTGCGGCATGCGGAACGTGGCGTCCACCGTGCGTTGGCCATTCACCGTGACGACGCAGGGATTGCCGACACAGTTCGCACTCCAGGCATGGAAGATCGTGCCCGCAACGGGTTCCTGTGCGAGCGTGACCTCAGTGCCTACGGGGAAGCTGCTGCTGCACGATCCAGCGCCCGGCGCGGTGCCGTTCAGCAGGCAGTCAATTCCCGCCGGCGTACTCACGATCCGACCACCACCGACCGAGCCGGCGTTCGCGACCACGGAGAGAAAGTTCGGTACGAACGTGGCCGTCACGGTGCGCGGTGCTTCCATCGTCGTCTGACATGACGCGAGTGCACAATCGCCTCCAAAGGCGAGAAAGACGGATGTCGCTCCCGGTTCAGGCTGGAGCGTAACGACCGCGCCGGCCGGAAAGCGTGCCGAGCAGGAACCGCTGACGGCACCCGCCGAGAGGGCGCAACTGATGCCCGACGGCGCTGAGGTGACACGACCGCTGCCAGTGCCGCTGCCGGTGACACTGAGTGCAACGGATTGCGTCGGCTCCGTGATTGGAACCGGTCCGGATTTTCCGCCACCAGAGCAGGCAGAAAGTGCAGCCGCGGCAACAAGTGCCGACGCGAGTTGCCGGGTGACGCGTGCACGGGTGCGAACGACGGCAGGTCGATTTGTGGACATTGCAGAGCGGGAGAGGGCGCGAACGACGAACGTGGCTCACGATCGACACCCTGCGGGTCGATCACGCCCTGCCACAAAAAGCAAATGCCGTGCGCGCCCGGTGGCGGCGCGCGGCGCCTTCGCGCGACTGCTACCGCGCCGGTGCCACGGCGGCGGGGGTCGCGCCCTTGGCCCGGAAGAGATAGCTGACCTTGACGAACAGCCCGTCCGAGGTGCGCTGCGCATCGTAGGGCCGCTGCGTCGCACTCGCGTCGGCCGCTGACCCATAGCCGAAGTACACCACCGTCCCCGGGCTTGGCAGATAGGACAATAGCAGATCAGCCCGTCCGATCAGCGATTTCACCGCAGTACGCCGGGTCCACCTGCCGTTCGATTCGCGGAAGAACAGCGGCTGCTCGGTTCGTGGATCGCGCAGGGCATCGCGGCGACGCAACTCCGCCTGGCCGATGGCGCGAAGAAAGAGCGCGCGCGAGAACTGGTACTCCACGCGCAGGCGTGGCACGAACTGCGTGCTGAACGGTGTGCCGTCGCGGACACGATCAAACTGCTGGTAGCGGAGCAGTGCGCCAATGCGGACCTTCGGCGTGGGCCGGAGATCGATACTGCCTTCCACGTCGCGCCGGGTGACGGCGGCGGTTTCGAAAAACTCCGTTTCACGGCCGAAAGTGGTGGTGAGGGTGGCGCCCATGCGCCGCCACTGTGGCGTCGAGGCCGATATCGCGGTGCTGAAGAGTTGCTGCCGGTCGGCGGTCACAAACGCCACCGTATCGCCGGGTGTCGCCGACAATGTGCCGATCCGGGCGTACCGCCGCGGATCGAAGCCGGTCGACTGCAGTTCCGGAACGATGTTGACGCGCCAGCCCCCGCGAAGCACGAACGAGTTGTCGACCGTGCCCCGGAGCTCGAGTGGGCGCGCGGCAGTCCGAAAGCCGTCGTACGTCCAGAGCGCGTTGGCGCTGAGGAACTGTTGCTGCTGGTCCCACCAGCCGCCGCGCCTGCCGAACCGGGTCCAGCGTTGATTGACACTCGTGCGCACGAAGTCATTCCGGTTCACGAATCCAGACCGCGTCTCGAAGCCGGGGCTGATCGCCGCAATGCCGTAGCGATACCCGTAGGAGCGGCCGGTGCGGCCGCTGTTCGCCTCCCACAGGGCACCGTCACGACGTCCCGCAACGTCGCGTGTCGCACTGCCGAAGAACCGGAATTCGACGCTGTAGACCCTCCTGAACTGAAAGCGCGCATCGGTGCCGCCGACCCGATTGAAGCGCGATCCTTCGGTCCGATCGGTGTAGAGCACGCCGGCATTGCTCTGGTCGCCGATGTCACGACGGAGCCGCACGATGTTGAACACAGGATTGATGCCATCGCTGTTCGGCGCTGCCGCGTCGACCGCGCTCAGCAGGCCGACATCGGTCCGGGGCACTTTGCCCGTCAGCTTGATCGCGGTCCGTGGTTGCACGATCTGTCGCGTGTTCACCAGCTGGTTCGGCGCGTCGAACTGTTCGCTCCCTTCGACGAAGAAGGGGCGCAGCTCGGGAAAGAATAGTGCAAAGCGCACGTCGCCCGGAATCTGGCCCACGTCGGTTTCCACCTGGCTGAAATCAGGGTTGATCGTACCGTTCAGCGTGAAGTTGTTCGTCACGCCCCACCGCACGTCGGTACTGGCCTCGGTACTCGACGTGTATCCCCATCCATTTCCGTTTGGTCGTCCATTCACCAGGCTGATGGCATTCGGCGTCACATCCAGCACCAGGCCGCGCTTCATGCCGCGCATGCCTCTGAGATACCCCGCCTGCGCCTGAAACGCCTGGTTCGCGCGCGACGTCGGCGCCCAGGTGTCCTGAAAGCCGGAACGCTGCGTCTGTCGCACGATCTGCAGCCCCCAGTCCTGCGCATCCCCGAGCTGGAAGCGCATCGACTTGAACGGAACGCGAATCTCGACCGCGAAACCATCGTCCAGAACCCGTCCCTTGGACTGCCACACGAAATCCTGCGTCAGGTCCACGCGCTGCAGCCCGGCACGGGACACCCCGGGCATGCCACCCTGTTCGCTGCGCATCCCATCGGCCTGGACGCCGAGTGGGTTGACGGCAAAGGTGAAGGCGCGGCGACGATCGTTGAAGGTGTCGAACGAGATCGCCACCCAGTCATCGTTGGTGATCTTGTCGCGTTCGGCCAGTGTCGCGCGCACCGTCCCCGGGGGGGCCCAGGCGCGGACGCCGATGTGGATCGCGTCGGCAGCGTACCAGAGACGCACCTCGATGGAATCCTGCGCCGGCCGGCCATCGACGGGGTTGTACGACGAGAACTGTGTGAGGACCGCGGCGCGTGTCCAGACCGGTTCATCGAGGACGCCGTCGATCGCAATCGTCGTATCGACCTTCACCGCCCGCACGTTCAGTGCTTTGGCGCGCCCCGAAAAGACCAATGGCGCCTCGGGTACCGGCGGTTGCGCAATGACCGGCGCCGCCTGCACTGGACCGGCGAATTGAAGCAGCGACAACAGGGCGAGCAGCATACACAAAGACGCGGGAACAGGAGGTCGTCGCGCGCAGGACGGGTTCCGCGCAGTGAACTGCAAAACTAATTCTTCCGGCGAGGCCGACATGCCACGCCGTCGCTGGGCCGTGCCCTGCGGGCGGTGAGTCGTGCATCTGTTGGCACCGGTGTTGGGGCACCGCCGCGCCGAAAAGTCTGGTGTCTCCGCTACGGCCCGGCCCGCGAAACCGTTGCGCGACATGGACCATTGCGTTGCCGACACGCCTCCGGACGTGGCCAGACCGCCGGCTGCGAGCGAAGCGGTGTGGGCCACAGTTCGGTATCATTCCGCGTCCACCAGCGCTCCCCGCTCGCCGCCGCCTCCCAAATCTGCGCCATGAACGATGCCCTCATCGCCGCCGCCAGGGCGGCGTTCCCGACCGATCTGCCCGGCATCACCCTCGGTGCCGTGGCACACGATGGCGCGATCGATCCACAGCCGCTCATTCGTCTGCCGCTCTCGATGATCACTCGCCACGGCCTGATCGCCGGCGCGACGGGAACGGGGAAGACGAAAACGCTGCAGCTGATGGCGGAGCAGCTGTCCGCCCAGGGAGTGCCGGTGTTTCTCGCGGACGTGAAGGGCGACGTGGCCGGCATTGCGATGGCCGGCCAGCCCCACCCGAAGATCGACGAGCGCACCAGGGCCACCGGGTACCACTGGCAGGCGTCGTCCTTTCCGGTCGAGCTGCTCTCGCTCACCGGCGCCACCGGTGGGCAATTGCGCGCCACCGTCTCGAGTTTCGGGCCGCTGCTGATGTCCAAGGTGCTTGGCCTGAACGAAACGCAGTCCAGCGTGCTCGCCCTCGTCTTCAAGTATTGCGACGACAAGGGACTGCTCCTGCTCGACCTCAGCGACCTGCGCGAGGTCCTGCAATACCTGACCGAGGACGGTGCCGCTGAACTCAAGGAATACGGCGGAATGTCGAAGGCCACCGTCGGTGTCCTGCTGCGCAACATCATCGGTCTCGAAGGCCAGGGCGCCGCCAAGTTCTTCGGCGAACCGGAGTTCGATCTCGACGACCTCTTCTCGGTCGAGCGCGACGGACGCGGATTGATCTCCGTGCTCTCGCTCTCCGACGTGCAGGACAAGCCGGCGCTGTTCTCGACCTTCATGCTCTGGATGCTCGCGCAGCTGTATGCGACCCTGCCCGAAGTCGGCGATGTCGCCAAGCCGAAGCTCGTCTTCTTCTTCGACGAGGCGCATCTGCTGTTCGACGACGCCAGTGATGCGATGCGCGATGAAATCGAGAAGGTGACGCGCTTGATTCGTTCCAAGGGCGTCGGCGTCTTCTACATCACGCAGCACCCCCGCGACATTCCCGAGACGGTGCTCGGTCAGCTCGGGAACCGTGTGCAGCATGCGTTGCGCGCCTACACGCCGGATGACGAGAGGCAGCTCCGCTCCACGGCGCGCACGATTCCGAAGACGGAGTTCTACGACATCGAAGCCACGCTCACTTCACTGGCCACCGGCGAAGCGCTCGTCTCGACCCTGACCGCGAAAGGCACGCCGACACTGCCGTTCGCCTGTCACATGGTGCCACCCTCGTCGCGCATGGGCCCCCTGACGCCTGAGGAGATCGCACCTCGGCTGCAGACGCCGCAGGCGAAGAAGTACACGACCGCAATCGACCGCGAGTCGGCGCGTGAGGTGCTCGAGAAGAAACACGCCGCCGCGGTCGAAGCCGAAGCCGCGGAAGCCGAGGCCAGGCCATCGAAGGCGAGTGCCGCGAAGACCGCGCGCGAAGAGGAAGGTGTTCTGGGCGCATTCATGCGATCGCCCGTCGCCCGGACCATCGCCGTCACGATTGCAGGCACCCTGACGCGGTCGCTGCTCGGCGCGCTGACCGGCAAGCGGCGTCGCTGAGGACGTCCGCGTGACGGCGGAGGCGTTGGTGGACTGTCTCGCCGTCGATTGGTCGGGGGCGCTGCACGGCAGCGCCTCGCGCATCTGGATGGCGAGCGCGAGGCGTGGTGTGCTCACCGCGCTCGATATGCCTGGCAGCCGAGACGCCGTTGCTCACTCGCTTGCAGTGCGACGAGCCGATCCGACGCCCTGTCTGGTCGGTCTCGACTTTGCCTTCGGTTTTCCGGCCTGGTTTGCGGCAGCCCGCGGATGGCGCACGATCGATGAGGTCTGGCAGGCGGCCGCTGACCATGGTGAGCAATGGCTTGCCGAGTGCGCACCGCCGTTCTGGGGACGCGCCGGGAAACGTCGTACGCACGATGCCGATCGCGGTCTCCGGAGTACGGAGCGCCACTGGGCCGCATCGCAGCGGCCGAAATCGACGCTGCAGATTGGTGGCGCGGGCTCGGTGGGCACGGGCACCGTGCGCGGCATGCCGCTGCTGCGATCATTGCGACGCCACGGCTGGTCGATCTGGCCCTTTGATCCCCCGGGAACGCACCTGTCTCTTATACACATCTCCGAGCCCACGAGACTAAGGCGAATCTCGTATGCCGTC
>ENA-ORBV01005299-ORBV01005299.1-microbial-mat-metagenome-genome-assembly--contig:-NODE-5299-length-23873-cov-5.530930_pt1 | contig 23873 bp, 20 predicted proteins | sample MGYA00237777_ERZ505514 | MGnify/ENA primary metagenome ERZ505514 (study PRJEB26160, sample SAMN06269048) | microbial mat metagenome | isolation source: Oligotrophic lake microbial mat | place... | reverse complement strand
GCCTGCACCTGCAGGCCCGACACCTGGCTCAAGCGGACGGCGGCGAGCTTGAACTCCCGCGAGTAGCGGAGCACGCGTTTGGGGGCGGCTCGGGGCATGCGACACCTCCGGCATCGTTAGGGGGAAGTGTCAACTGAACTGGAGCAAGATCCGCTGACTGCTGCAACCGTTGGTTAGCGCTCAGAGATGCACGCATCCAAGATGGACAACACTTCCCCCGTCCTCTTCCCCATGAGACGGACCAGCGATTCCTAGACGATGCGGTGACCCATGGGCTCGGCAGGAAGGTGAGCGGTGGGACCCAGCCGAGGCGCTCATGGGGTCGCCGCAGAGGGTAGATCGGCAGCCAGCGTTCGGTCTCGAAGCGGACGTCGGCCAACGAGCCGAAGATCTACGCGTCGAGGACTTCCGTGCGATAGGCCCGTTGACGCGTTCGATGTCGGCGTTCTGCGTCGGCTCGCCCGGCTGAATGAGGCGCCGCTGTACCCCATGGTGCGCGGCCCACGCCCGCACCGCCGCACTGACCCACTCGGGCCCATTGTCTAAGCGCAGGGCGTCCGGTGCCCCATGGATCGCGACCAGCGGCTCGAGGATCGCCGGCGCGTCGAGCAACGCGCGCGTGGGGACGCGCTTCTTCGCCCGTCATGGCAGGTGGAGGCGCAGCGGCCAGGAGACGCGCCGTAAGCGCTTCCGGTTCCACGGATGCCCCCCGTTGCGGCGATGCTCTCGCCATCGCGATCGACACGATCCCGCCGCGCCGAGTAAAATTCCGCCCGCGCGAAGGAGGCCACCCGGCCGGCTCGACGGACGGAGCGCCCTTCGTCCACCAGGATGGCGATCACCTGCCGCGCCGCGGGCAGCGTCACCGCGTGCGACTGAGGACCTCCTTCCGCCATACTTCGCGCGCCAGGTGAAGAAGGTCGCGCGACTGATTCCCGCTTTCTGGATCCCCTCCGCCACTGCGACCCCGGCCTCGAATTCCTTCAGAATCGCGACGATCTGGGACTCACTGAACTTCGAACGGCGCATGACGTCTCCTTGGTCATCGCCATTGTCTAACTCTCAGTGGTCCGTCTCATGGGGAAGAGGACACCCGGCGCGTGCGCCGGTGCAGGCGCTTGGGCACGAAGGGCGAGCGGAGCAGTCACGAGGAGGGCGGCGATCGCGAACCGGCGCATCTGAGTTCTCCGGAGGTAACAGAAAGGCCGCCATCTTCCCAGCGGCGGCGCACTGTCGCAAAATATACGGGTCTCCGACTCGGACCAACGGCATGTCTCTCCGCTTCGCTCGTCCTGCCATCGCGCGTTTCTCGGCCATTGCCGGCCTCATCCTCCTTCCCGCAATGCTCGCGGCGCAGGAAGGCGCGCTCACCACGGATGTCCTCGATCGATTCGTGACCGCGCACGACCGCGAGCGGGAGTTGCTCGTGGAAACCGAGCCGAAGATCGCGGAGATCGAAGAGCGCATTCGGAAGTTCCGCGAGTGCAAGACGGCGTTCGAGGCGGCAGGCTCGATGACGAGCAGCCGTCTTGGCGGGTTGGCCGCGCGCGCCGGCATGCGTGCGCGATGCGGCGCGAATAGCGAAGGCGATATCGCGAAGGAGAAGAAGCAAGTGACGGACAAGGCGACCGCGGATGCCGCGGTCGCCTCGGGGTTCACGGTCCCGCAGTTCGGGCGGCTACGGACGCGGCTTGAGCGCATCTACGCAAATGGCGATCGTGCCGGACTGAGCGCGCCCGAGGTGGTGGCGGTGGACTCGCGTGCCGCGCGCTTCGCGAACGTGTTCGGTGGAAGTGGGGCGACGAGTGCCGATGCACGCGCGGTGGCCGACGCGATGGCCTCACTCGGCGTCGCGATGGGCGGGGCCGCTGGGGCCCGCACCATGCCGGGACAGTGGACCGCCGATCTCTCATGGATGTACGTGAACTCCATGTTCGCAATGATGTACGGCACGGGCGCGAACGTCTTCGACAAGCCGTATCTACCCGGACAGTGGACGCGTTGGGAGATGCAGGGCGACGATGACGACAGCAAGCAGATGGTCGAACGCGCCTTCCTGATGGCGACCGCCGACGGTGGTGAGTGGTGGCGCTTCAAGAGCATCAGCACGTCGCGCGAGCGGAATCGCGTCGTGGCGGACACCGTGATTCTTGAAGGGCTGTTCAAACGCATGAGCGAGGGCACGCAGCAGCTCGTGCGGATGCGCGGCAAGATGCCAGGAGAGACTGAGGCGAACGAGATGCTGGTGCCGCAGAACATGTCGACGCTGAGCACGTGGGGCATGTTCGGCGCGCGTCCGACGCCCGAGAGCGTGGCGGGAGCGACGGTCGGCACGGAGTCGATCCGCACACCCGCCGGCAGCTTCACGGCGAAGCGGGTGCGCTTCGGAAGTCCAGATGGACGCCAAGAGTGGTGGACGACCGACCAGGTGCCTGGGGGCTGGGTGAAGTACCGCGTGTCGGAGTCGGACACGGAGGTGAGCTTCGTCATGGAACTGGTGGCGCACGGTACGGGCGCGAAGTCCGAACTCGGAGTGCGCTAGATGCAGCGGGCGCGCTGGCGCCCGGAATTGCTCCTGCGCGCCGGCGCGTTGCTCCTCTACAGCGCCGCCACGCTCGCCGCGCAGGATACGCGACTCGTCGTGCTCGGCACCGGTACGCCGAACGCCGATCCGGAGCGGAGCGGCCCGGCGCTCGCCGTGGTGCGTGGCGCGCGTTCGTATCTCGTCGATGCCGGCCCGGGCATCGTGCGACGCGCGTCGGCCGCGGCCACGCGTCACGACCTCGCCGCGCTGCAGCCGAAGAATCTTCGCGTGCTCTTCCTCACGCACCTCCATTCAGATCACACGGTCGGGCTGCCGGACGTCATCCTCAGCGGCTGGACACTCGAGCGCGATGTCCCGCTGGAGGTCTACGGTCCGCCAGGCACCACGGCGATGGTCGAGCACCTCCTCGCTGCGTTTAGCGCAGATATCCGGAATCGTATTGACGGGCTCGAGCCCGCCAACGAGACGGGATGGCGCGTGAACGTGCACGAGATCACGCCGGGCATGGTCTTTGACGACGGCAACATCCGTGTGCGCGCCTTCGCCGTGCCGCATGGCGATTGGGAGGTCGCGTTCGGGTATCGGTTCGAGAGCGCCGATCGTTCAATCGTCATTTCCGGCGACACGCGCGCAAGTGATGCCGTCGTGGAAGCCTGCAACGGGTGCGATATCCTCGCGCACGAAGTGCTGTCGGCAGAACGCTTGGTCGCGCGTCCACCAGAGTGGCAGCGCTATCACAAGAATGCGCACACCTCAACGAGAGAACTCGCCGTCCTCGCGACGCGTGCGCGTCCGGGGCAACTCGTGCTCTATCATCAGCTCTTCTGGGGCACGGACGACGCGGGACTCGTACGGGAGATTCGTGCCGCCGGCTACACCGGCGCCCTCGACTCGGCGCGCGATCTCGCGATCTACTGACACGTCTCGTCCTCAAGCATCGCGTCCTGACGCATCGCGTGTAGCGTGGTTCGTACCGCCGCGCGGACAGACTCCGGCGCGATCACCTCGGCATCAGGTCCGTACCGCAGGACGTGTCGCACCGCCCAGTCCTCTTGGATCGCCTCCATCGTGACGGTCACGCTGCCGTCCGCCTCCAACGGCAGTCCCTCGCGCTCCGCGATCCAACGCGCCACCCGCGGTGAGTAGCGCACCTGCATCGGTGGCCCCACATCGCCGACGAGCACTTTGCCGTCGCGGAGCACGGACTCCAACGAGAAGTCCGTCAGCGGCCTGAAGCGCTCGAACTCGGCGAGCGCCGCCGAGATGCGGTCCAGCCGAAACACACGGAGGCCCTCGCTCCTCTCGCACCACGCCACCAGATACCAGTTCCCGCGCGCCCACACCACGCCAAGGGGCTGCACACGGCGGGTCTCGTTCGATTCGGCGGCGGCGCTGCGATAGGTGATGCTCGCCACGCGGCGCTCGCGGATACAGCCTTGCAGCGCGCGTCGTATCACTTGGGACACACCGGATTCCGCGGCGAGTGAGGCGTGTCGTCCGTTCGTCGCCGCCTGCTCACGGGCCGATGCGGCAATCGCGTGCACGAGACGTTCGCGCGCCCGTTGCAGCACGGGTCGCTCGTCGGGCGGGGCTTCGTGCGCGAGCATGGCGAGTCCCAGGTCGAGCGCGTGCAACTCGTCGCGCGTGAGCGCCATCGGACGACGAAAGAGTCCGCTCGGCGTCTGGAACTGCACGGAATCGGTGCCGAGGAGCAGTGAGACACCTTCGGTGAATCCCGCTGGCTCATCGCTGACCCGCGAGACCAACGCCGTCAGGTCGCGCCGAATCACCTGCTCACTCGCCCCGACGCGTTCAGCGATCTCCGCGAGGGAATGCGCCCGATCGTCGGCCAACGCGGGAAGCACGAGGAGCAGTCGACGCAACTGCTCGGCCGCGTGCGCGGCGTTCGCGAAGCCATGCATGGCGCTATTCGAATCAGGCATCGTTACGCCTCGTAGCGGACGCGCGTTTCGGACACCAGCGTACGCACGTGCTCGACCATCGCCACGGGCGCTTCGATCACGACATCGCCGGCAAAGCCGAGTATCCACAGCGCGAAAGTGTCGGGGCGGCGGACGCGGAAGCGGCGACGCGTGGCATCCCCCGCGACTGCCTCGCCCAACTGCATGGCCGCGAGTGTGAAGCCGTTCTGCACACGGAAGCGCACCGTCACCTCCACCTGCTCGGCGTCGCCGAGCTCCCACGCCTGCCGCGAATGCGCATGTCGCGCCAAGTCGAAATCCGCGGGAATGTCAAAGTCCGCCGACTGCGCCTTCTGGTCGTTGACCTCGATCTCCCGGATGCGACTGACTCGAAAGTGCTTGAGGGCATCAGCGTCAGCGTCGCGCGCGATCAGGTACCAGTGTCCTGAGAGAAAGGCGAGTCCGAACGGCTCTGCGGTCCGTGTGCCATCAGCATCGCGATGCATTGAGTGGTAGGTGAAGCGCACGCGCTTGCGCCGTTGCAGCGCGTCGCCGAGTTGGTCGAGCAGGTCCGGCGCGGGAGTACCCTCGAGTGCGACGAACTCCTCGCGCGGCGCCTTGCGCGGTATTTCGAGATCGTGGCCAAGCTTGCGGAGGGCCCGCAGGGCTTCGTGGGCGAGCGCGGGATCGCCGAGTGCGGCGACGCGGTGTGCGGCGCGGGCGATGGCGTCGAGCTCATCGGGCTCGAATGCGAGCACCGGTAGTCCTTGATAGCCGGGACCACGGGGGCGCCTGATCGCCCTCGGCGTATCGTACGCGAGCTGCAAGAACGGGAGATAGAACTGCTTGGAGGCGAGTCGGTAGAGGCTCATCGAGCCGTCGCCATCGAGGGTGGTCTCAATGGGGACGCCGAGTGCGCGGAGCTCGTCTTTGTCGCGCTCGAACATGCGCATGAGTGAATCGTGCTTGCGTGTCGGGTCCGCATAGGCTGGGACCTCGTTGCGCAGCGTCTCGAAATCTGCCGAGAACTGTCGCCGCAGGAGCGCGGCGAGGAGATCAATCCAGCGTTGGAGTTTCGGTTGCGCGGGCATGAGCGGGAAGATGCGCGAGAGAGGGGACGCTCAGCCAGAGCGCGCGAGAGTCATCGACGAGCGAATAACGCTGTCGGGACTATGCGGTCGGGGTCTGACACTCCGCACCGATCACGCGGTAATCCACGAGACGCCCTCTCCGCGCGAGCTTCACCATCTGCCGCGTGACCATGAGGGGGATGCCGCGCCCCGGGGCGGCGGAGGTGAACCCATCCAGCACCCCTTCGCCGGCGCACTCGCTCCACGCAATCTGGGCGCCCGCGCCGATCATGACGTTCTCCATCTGCTCGGCCGTCTCGAAGTTCTTGGCCGGGATATGGCCGAATTGCGCGAGCTTGTTGATGCGCCACGAGGCGGCGGCCTTGGGTGAGAAGACGAGATCGGCAATGCCAAGGCGTCCGTGCGGGGGCAGGGCCTTGATGACGCGGGTCAGCCAGTCGCGTCGTGAGTCGAAGTGGCACGCGGCGTCCACACACACGACTGCCGTCGGGCGCGGGATCAGCTCGCTCGGCATCACGTCCTCCGCGCGCGCGGTCATCATCGTGATGCGGTCGCTCAATCCCCAGCCGGCGATGCGTGCGTGAACGCGTGCCACGATCGCCGGGTCGGGTTCGACGCCAATCACGCGTGCGACATGGAACTCCTCGATCCACAGCTTGAGCGAATCGCCGTAGCCGCAGGCGTAATCGACCACGATGTCACCGGCGCGCAGATGTGCGGCGTGCCCCACGCGGAGGGCGAGTGCACGGGCGGCCTCACCGTAGGACTTGGCCCCGGGCCAGTAGCCGAGGTTGGTCCACATGGCATCGACGCCGGGCGCGTTGAGCAGGGAGGGGTCGACTGGCGGACGCGGGTGCGAGGGTAGATTCACCTTGCTAACTTCGCGTCTTCCTGCCCGCAGAGCTACCCTGAGGCTCCATATGCGCTCGATAATCATCGCGCTCGCCCTTGTGATGCTGGCCCCCGCTGCCGCCTTGGCGCAGGGCCCCAGGTTCACGGTGACCTTTCCCTCCGCCCGCTCGACTGCACCGATTGACGGACGGGTGCTGGTCTATATCAGCCCTGATACGACCGCCGAACCACGATTCCAAGTGAACGATGCGGTGACGACCGGCCAGGTGACCGGGGTGGATGTCGACGGCTGGCGCCCCGGGGCACCAACGGTGGTGGATGCGAGCGCCTTTGGGTATCCGCTGGCCTCGCTGCGCGAGCTCAAGCCTGGACGCTACCGGGTGCAGGCGATGGTGAATCGCTACGAGACGTTCCGCCGGAGCGATGGCCACACGGTGAAGCTCCCCCCGGATCGGTGGGAAGGGCAGCAGCCGACGCGGAAGCCGGGGAATCTCTATTCCAAGCCGGTGACCGTGACCGTGGGGGCGGGGAGCCGCATCACGCTGGAGCTCACCGAGGAGATCCCGCCGGTCCAGGACTTCGCGCGGCAGGAGACGAAGTACGTGAAGTACATCCGTATTCGTTCGGAGCGGCTCTCGCAGTTCTGGGGGCGCGACATGTTTCTCGGCGCCTGGGTGCTGTTGCCCGAGGGCTTTGAGGCGCATCCCGATGCGCGGTATCCGCTGGTGGTGAACCATGGCCACTTCCCGTCTGGGGTCGATGGATTCCGCGAGACGCCGCCGGACACGAACCTCGCGCCGGACTATTCGACGCGGTTCAATCTCGCGGGCTACAATCGCATTCAGCAGCAGCTCGCACATCAGCTCTATACCGACTGGACCGGCCCCGGTTTTCCGCGCGTGCTACTGGTGCAGATTCAGCACGCGACGCCGTACTACGACGATTCGTACGCCGTGAACTCCGCGAACAACGGGCCGTACGGGGACGCCATCAACTACGAGTTGATTCCCGAGATCGAGCGTCGCTTCCGCGGGATCGGGCAGGGATGGGCGCGCTTCACCTACGGCGGTTCGACCGGTGGGTGGGAAGCGATGGCCGTGCAGATGTTCTATCCCGACTTCTTCAATGGAGCATGGATCGCGTGCCCCGATCCAATTGATTTTCGCCATTACACCGTGGTCGACATCTATAAGGATCGGAACGCGTACTTCACCGAAGGGCCGTTTCGCCGCACGCCGCGTCCGGGGCAGCGCAACTACCTCGGGCATGTGTCGGTGACGCTCGAACAGACGAATCATCGTGAGCTCGCGCTCGGCACGCACGGACGTTCGGGTGATCAGTGGGACGTGTGGGAGTCGGTGTACTCGCCTGTTGGAGTCGATGGCTACCCGAAGCCGCTCTGGGACAAGCGCACCGGCGTGATCGACTCGGCCGTTGCCGCACACTGGCGGGAGAACTGGGATCTCTCGTACATCCTGCGCCGCGATTGGGCGACGCTCGGCCCGAAGCTGCGCGGGAAGCTGCGCCTCTACGTTGGCGATATGGACAACTATTATCTCAACAATGCGGTGTACGCGGTGGAGGAGTTCCTGCGCGCGGCGAACCCGCCGGCCGATGCCGTGGTGGGTTATGGTGACCGCGACGAGCATTGCTGGAACGGCGACCAGACGCGTTCGAATGCGTACACGCGGTTGCGGTACCCGCAGATGGTGCTGCCGTGGGCGGTGGAGCGGATGTTGATGACGGCACCGCCGGGTGCGGACCTGCGGAGCTGGCGGTACTGATGATTCTCTCATTCTCTGAGCGAACGATGCGTGTGCTCATGCTCGGTGTTCTGGTCATGGCGGCGGCATGTGGCGCGAAGGAGACGCCGACGCCGGTTCAGCGCACGGCGGCTGAACAGCGTGCGGTGGATAGCACAGTCGGCGCGTCGCGGCTCCCAGGTGCGCGGGGCGTGCAGGGAGCGCTGCGTGCGAGTGATTCAGCGAAGGCGCGCGCACGCGAGATCGATTCGCTGTCGCGGACGCCCTGATCAACGATATGATCTACGAGCGGTACGTGGCCCTCGGCGATTCGTCGACCGAAGGGCTGGAGGATCCGGGCACCGACGGGCGGCACCGCGGCTGGGCGGATCGGTTTGCGAAGCACATAGCCACGGCGCAGCATGCGCCGTTGCTCTACGCGAATCTCGCCGTGCGCGGACGTAAGACGCGTCAGGTGCTTGAGCAGCAGCTCGAACCTGCCCTCGCAATGCGGCCGATGCTCGCGACGGTGTTTGCAGGTACCAACGACATCATTCAGAATCGTGTGGATATCGATGCACTGCTCGCGGATCTGCGGACCATGCAACAGGCGCTGCGAGCGGCCGGCGCGACCGTGCTGACTATCACGATGCCTGACATCTCGGAGATCGCTCCCCTCGCCAAGAAGGCACGTCCGCGTCTCGTGGTGTTCAATGCCGGCGTGCGCGCGCTCTGTGCCGAGACCGGCACGTTGCTGCTCGATGTCGCGTCCGAACCGACGGCGGTGGACAAGCGCTACTGGCACAAGGACCGACTGCACGCCAATGCGGGCGGGCATCGGCTGATCGCCGAAGGGTTGGCGCGGACGCTTGGACTGCCAGGGTTCGCGGAGGCTGGACGCGAGATGCTATCACCGGCGCCGTCGGAATCCGCGCTTGCGCGCGCCGTCGCGGAACTCCGATGGGTCCAGGGCTATTTGTTGCCTTGGATGGTACGACACGCCCTCGGCCGTTCTTCGGGCGATGGCGTGACGCCCAAGCATCCACAACTGACCACCGTTTATCCGGATTGATCGTGGCGTCGCTTTACGATATTCCCATTCAAACGATCGACGGCACCGAACAGACGCTCGCCCCCTATGAGGGGAAAGTGCTCCTGATCGTGAATACCGCGAGCCAGTGCGGCTTCACTCCGCAGTACAAGGGCCTCGAGGTACTGCACCGCGAACTGGGCGCCAAGGGTGCCGAAGTGCTCGGCTTCCCCTGCAACCAGTTCGGGTCGCAGGAGCCGGGCAACGCGGAGGAGATCAAGTCGTTCTGCTCCCTCACGTATGACGTGAGCTTCCCGATGTTCGCCAAGATCGACGTCAATGGCGAGCACACGCATCCGCTGTATCGGCATCTCAAGGGCGAGAAGCCTGGCCTGCTCGGTACCGAAGCCATCAAGTGGAACTTCACGAAGTTCCTCGTGGGACGCGATGGCACGGTGCTCAAGCGCTATGCGCCGAAGGACACGCCGGAGTCGATTCGCGCGGACATGGAGAAGGCGCTGGGCTGATCGGCTACCGGATGCCCGCCCGCGGCGTTGGTGGCGTGGTGGCGCCATCGATCACTGGGCCCGGGCGCTGACGCGGCCATTCTTCGGCGAGGGTCGTGCCGTGATAGAGCCGGCCGTTCTTCATCACGAACGCGATGCTGGTGGTGTTGCGCAGATCGGCAATCGGGTCACGATCAAGAATCAGGAGATCGGCCAGCTTTCCGGGTTCGATCGACCCCAACTGCGCACCGAGTCCGATGGCATCGGCGCCCACGACCGTAGCCGCGCGCAGCACATCGTGATTCGCCCAGCCGCCCATCTGCAGCATCCACATCTCCCAGTGATAGCCTAGCCCTTGGAACTGGCCGTGGCTTCCGACGCCGACACGTCCGCCTTGGCGGTAAATCGCGTAGGCGTCGGCCGCATGCTGCGGAAAGGCATACTCTTCGTCGCGCCACCAGCCGCCAGGCGTGCCGTCCTGCGGGCGCTGTGCCACGCGTCGCCGTGACTTGGCGGCGAGTTCGGCGTACGGCATCCAACGCTGCACCTTGGCGTCGCCGTACGGATTCTCCTTGGTATAGAACCAGTTCTCGCCCCACGGACCGCCGTAGTTCACAATCAGCGTCGGCGTGTAGGCGATCTGCGTGAAGGCGAGGAATCCGGTGACATCACGAAAGAGCGGCGTGACGGGAATGTTGTGCTCCTGGCCCGAGTAGCCGTCCTGCGCCATTGAAAGGTTCAGTCGGATATCGAGCGAGCCTTCGGTCGTCGGCATGATGCGCTGCTCGCGCGCAGCCTGAATGATCCACTGCCGCTGCTCGCGATTCCCCGCCACGTACATCTTGATGGTGCGCGTGTCGTAATAGCTGCTGTAGCGACGGAGCACCTTGCGGGCATCGGCGAGGTTACGGACGTTCTCTTCCCAAAAGACACCCGGACCCGTGGAGTAGACGCGCGGGCCCATTGCCGCGCCGCTCTCGACCATATCGCTGTAGGTGAGCACGTCGGTGGTCGCCGTTTGCGGATCGCGCGTGGTGGTCACGCCGTAGGCGAGGTTGGCGAGATACATCCAAGGCTGCGGCTTGTGGATGCCCCACGCCGGCCACATGTGCGCGTGCGTATCCACGAAGCCTGGGACTATCGTGCGTCCGGCGACATCGCGCACCTGCGCGCCGCCGGGGATGGTGACGGTACCGCGGGCGCCGACGGCACTGATGCGATTGTTCACGACGACGACATCCGCGTTCTCAATGATCTCCATGCCGCGCATCGTGATGACGCGCGCGCCGCGGAGCACGAGCGTGCCCTGTGGGATGTCGCGCACAATCGCGACGCGCACGCGACGCTCGGTCGGCTCATAGGGCTTGGGGCGAAGGGCCGTGTCGGCCGGAAGGCTCGCGGTGTCACGCAGGACGAGATCGCGTGCACGCGCAAAGTCGAGGTCGTACGTGACGACGGCGTTGCCGATTCCCCACATCACCTGGCGCCCGTTCGCGAACCACGCGGGGAACTGCCCGCCGATATCCGTCAGCTTTCGCGACGGGAAGTTGGAGTTCGCCGGCTCCGCCACGGAGATGGTCACCGCTGTGCCATTCACCTCCGGCACGGTCACGGTGTAGAGATGATTCCCCACGACCGCGAGCGCTTGATCTCCGCGCGGGGCCATGAGTGTGAGGTTGGCCCCTGGCGGCGTTGGAGCATTCTCGCGTGGATCTGCGTCGTCCATAACATCGGCATCGCACAGGATGTGGCACTCGCGCGTCGAGCCCGGCGGGATCGGCCCGGTCACGCGCACGATGCGTCGCTCATCGGTGCCATCCCAGCGAATCGAGGAAAGTCCCTGGCCACTCGAGAGGAAGATTCGACTCGTGTCCTGCGTGAAATGCGGGCGTGCGCGTCCCTCTGTTTCGGCAATAAGCGTGGCCGTGCCACCGGAGGACGGCAGCCATACGAACTCTGTCGCAGCGCCCGGCGCACTCTGTGCCGCGGCGTCGTAGAAGGCGCGCGCGGGGCCGCGCGTGACGACGATACGGCGGCCATCGGGCGACCACGCAGGCTGTTGCCAGAAGGCTCGCTCCGTGGTGAGCGAAGTAGGTGGTGCAGTACGCCCATCGATGGTTGCGCGCATCACACGGCCGAACGTTCCCTCCCACGTGATGTACGCGAGCGAACGACCATCAGGGCTCCACGCCGGCTGCGCTTCAGTGACGTCAGCGGAGGTGACGCGCCGCGGCGTGCCGTTCGGCCAATCCATCACGAAGAGGCGATCGAGCGCGGTGAAGGCGAGCTTCCTTCCGTCCGGCGACGGCACGGGATCGCGAACCTGCCGTGCATCGAAGCGCGCGGAGTCCGGCACATCATACTCGAACTGCACGCGCGGTCCCGCCGCGATCGTCGCCTGCACGCTGAACGGAATCTCCGCTTGACCGCTGCCGTCGACGGCAATGCGCCAGAGCTTTCCGCCATACGAGGCAATGAGGTGACGCGAATCGGTGGTGAATGTCATGCCCGGCAGGGCATCCAGTGCCGCGCGCGATTCCATATCGTCGCGTTGCGTCGGGAAGGCGAGCCAACGATCCTCGCCCGTCACGAGGTCACGAAGGCGAAGCCCGGTCTGCGCTTCGAAGCGCGACCCGTACGCCACGTACTTCCCGTCGGGGGAGAGCGTGGGCCGAACGGCCGAGCCGTAGGCGAAGGTCAGTTGGCTCTGACGCCCGGTCTGGCGATCGAAGCGCTGGAGTTGGTACTGGTCGAAGTTGGCATTGTAGTGCCACGAGCCGAGCCGTTCGGCGAAGTAAACGAAGCGCCCATCGCGGCTGACGGCAGCGCCGGCGTGGGAGCTCGCGGTGCCAGGCGCAGCGTTCGCGGGCGGCGTGAGGAGTTGCGCGCCACTGCCGCCATCGCGGTGATAGATCCAGAGCCGCACGTTGCCGCCGCGAAAGGGCGCTCGCGAGGCAATCACATATTGGCCATCTGGGGTCCAACCCGGGGAGACGTAGCGGGTCGTCTTTCCGCGCGTGATCTGCGTGCGCTTGTTGGTCCCGACCTCAAGCAGCCAGAGATTGTCGCCGCCGTCCTCGTCGCTCACGTAGACGATGTGTTTACCGTCCGGTGAGAAGCGAGGCTGCGCATCGAACGGCATCCCGCTCGTCAGTGCCACGGCCGTGCCGCCAGCCACAGGCATGGTGTAGAGATCGCCAAGCACGTCGAAGACGAGTGTCGTGCCATCGGGGGAGAGATCGACCGACATCCAGGACGCTTCGGTGGTGTTCAGCTCCCAACTGCGGGTCGCCTCGAGCGGGAGACCAATGCGTCGTGGGCGCGCGGCGGGCGTTCCGGCTTGCGTTCCGGCTTGCGTGGAATCCTGCGCAGGGAGCGGGACAAGCGGCGCCAAGGCGAAGACGGCGAAGACGGCGGGGGCGAGCGAGAACCGAGCGTGACGCATGACAGCACTCCAACCAACATGTGGGCGATTATCCCGTCGAAAAGTCCGGCAGGAGGCATGGAGGCAGAACTTCCCACGTTCTTGGCGTATTGTCCACTCACGACCATGTCCAGCGAACACAAGAAGGGCACACGCGAGGAAGCAGAGACGGCGGCGTCACCACCGCTGTCACCACCGCTGTCACCACCGCTGTCACCACCGCTGGCACCACCGCTGGCACCACCGCTGTCACCGGAGATGCCGCTGACGCTCGCGGCCCGGTTCCGGAGACAGCTGACCCTGTGGAACCTCCTCACGGTGGTGATCCTTGCTTGGGCCGCGCCTCGTCTCCTGCCGCACATTGGGGCGCTTGTCGGTGTGGACTCTGGCCCGGCGACCTCGCCGCAGTACCGCTATGTGACGCTCGATGGCGCGGAAGTCAGCCACGAGTCCCTGCGCGGGAAGGTGGTGCTGGTGAACTTCTGGGCCACCTGGTGCACGCCGTGTCGAGTGGAGATGCCGCTGCTGGAACAGATGGCCGCCCGGCACAAGGACGCGGGCTTCGTGATTGTCGGGCTCGCGGTGGACCGCGTGAGCACGGCGCAGGTGCGCGCCTTCGTGGAGGATCGTGGGGTGACGTATCCAATTGCGCACGTCGATCGTTCGGCGGAGCAGACGTTCGGTGGGGTGCGCGGGTATCCGACGTCGTTCCTGATCGACCGCACGGGGAAGATCCGCCAAGCGGTGATCGGGCCGATCGGGCCCTTGAGCCTCGAGCCGGCGGTGCGGCGGCTGCTGGCAGATTCGAGCGGATTGTAGCGGATTGTAGCGGCTCCTCGCGTTGGCCGCTCAGCCCTCCACGAGCGCCGTGCGCACATCGCGCGCGATCACACCCGCAATATCATCGAGCGGGAGATCGTTGCGGTCCGTTCCAAACGGCTCTTCAATCTCGCCCGCAAGCAGCTCGAGGCCCATCGTCGCAAAGAAGGTGAACATGCTGGCAATCACGGTGCCGTAACCGAACTCCTTCACGAGCCCGAACGGCATGATGAGCGCGTACAACAGCACGAACTGCTTGACGTAGCTCGAATACGAGAAGGGAATCGGCGTGTTCTTGATGCGCTCACAGGCGCCCATCACGTCATCGAACTGCTGCAGGAGCGGCGCGAGGGCGAGCCGCGCATCGGGGCCGAGCGTGCCGGCGTCCACATCGGTCCGCACCTCGGCATGGAGTTCGCTGAGGAGACCGCCCGGGAGGTGCACCCCGCCCACGCCGGGCGCGCGCCGGAGGTGCGCCGCGAGCATTGTTGGGAACTCGGTCAGGATTGCCGCATAGCGGGCGCGGCGCTCAAGCGGTGCGCCCGCAAGCTGGCGAGCCAGTCCGCGGGAGACGTTGACCAGTTGCCCCCAGAGGCGGCGCCCCTCCCACCAGCGGTCGTAGGCGGTGTTCGTGCGGAACACGAGCAGGAGGCCGAGGATGATGCCGAGGATGGAAAGGAACGAGGGACCGAGCGGCACCGCGATGCGGATGACATCGGTCTCCAGCCACACAACGAGGGCGGCGTAGGCGCCGGCGCCGAGCACGTCAAGAAACAGCGTACGGAAGACCGGGCTCCGAGGAAAGTCGAGGAGCACGCCGATCCAATTTTTGGGGTCGTAACTAATCATGGCGATATTATACGGTCGTGCCGCGCTGTCCACCTGACTCCCGCCAATCTGCACTATGCGCCTGCTCTCGCTTCTGACCGCCGCCGCGCTCGCCACAGGCGTCCTTCCCGCCCAGCAGGCGCCTGCCGGCGCACCGACGCGGGCTCGCCAGATCATCCCGATGGACTCGGCCCGCGCCGCACAGCTGTACGTGAGCAATCGGCCGGAGGACCATCCGACGGCGAACTACGCGCAGGACATCGCGGCGAAGGCCCGCACCGACAGCATCTTCGCGGCGCGAAGCGTAGGCGTGATGGGATACGAGAAGATCACGTATCGGTCCACGATCGACGGGCTCGCGATTCCCGCCTATGTGTTCTCGCCGCTGCGCAGTCGCGGCGCGAAGGCGCATGCCGCATTGGTGTGGGTACATGGTGGCGTACACGGCGACTGGGACCAGAACTATCTCCCGTTCATCATTGAGGCCACGCAGCGCGGCTACGTGGTGATTGCGCCGGAGTATCGCGGCAGCACTGGCTATGGCGAGGCGCACCATCGCGCGATCGACTACGGCGGCAAGGAAGTCGATGACGTCGTGTCGGCGTTCGACTACCTGGTCACGCGTCCCGAGATCGACTCGACACGCATTGCCGTGATGGGCTGGAGCCATGGCGGCCACATCACCTCATTGATCCTGATGCGCAATGCGCCGACGCGTTTCGCGGCCGGCGTGGCGATCGTCCCGACGACGAATCTCGTGTTCCGGCTCTCGTACAAGGGGCCGAACTATCAGCGGAGCTTTGCGACGCAGGAAGGACTGCGGGGACTGCCGTTCGAGCAGCGCGCCGAGTACGTCCGGCGGTCGCCGTATTACCACGTGGACTCGTTGAAGCGCCCGATCCTCGTTCATGTGGCGACGAACGATACGGACGCCGACTTTGTGGAATCGCAGCCATTCATTGACGCCTTGGTGGCGCGCAAGCCGGAGCTCGCGGAGACCAAGGTCTTCGTCAATCCCACGCCGGGGCCGGCCAGTGGTGGGCATACGTTCAGCCGTCGCGTGAATCGCGAGACATTGTTGCGCGACGATTCGCCGGAGCAGATCGATTCGTGGAATCGCGTGTGGGCGTTCCTTGAGCGGCATGTGAAGCCGTGAGTGCTGCAGGCGCGCCGAACGAGCCGCCGCCCTTCGATGACCGCATCCGGTTCGTCACGGAACTGGCGCGCCGCCTGCATCTCGCCGGTGTGTCTTCATCCCGTCTGGAGGGTGCGGTGCGGTCGGTGGCGAGTGCCATTGGGGCGCGCTGTGAGATCTGGGCCACCCCGACTGGAATTTTGATGTCCCTGAGCGATGCCGCGCTTCCGAATGGCACGCAGGAGACGCGTGTGCTCCGGCTCGACCCTGGAGAGATCAATCTCGGGGTGCTCACGAAGCTCGATACGATCGCCGAGCAGGTCGTGCATGGCGCGATGTCGCTCGGTGCGGCGTGGGAGGCGATGCATAGGCTCGACACGCCGTCAACGACAAAGCAGCAGTTGGCCACGGTGGCGGCCTTCGGTCTCGCGGCCGCGTCCGTTGCCGGATTGCTACGTACCGGGTGGATCGACGTGTCTGTGTCGGGCGCGATCGGGCTCCTGATCGGTTGGATCGCGCTACTGGCACAACGCCGCCCGCATCTTGGCGCGGCGTTCGAGGCGGTCGCGGCGATTATCGCGACGATACTCGCGACGGCTTTCGCGCACTTTGTCGCGCCGCTGTCTCTGCAGACGGTGATCGTCGCCGCGCTGATCGTGTTGATGCCCGGTCTCGCGCTGACTACCGCCGTCTCTGAGCTCGCGTCGCAGCAGTTGGTGACGGGGACCGCACGCTTTGCCGGTGCGATGACCGTGCTGTTCAAGCTGACGTTCGGGTCGGTCGCCGCGTCGCAACTGATGCTCGCGCTCGGGTGGGCGCCGCTCGCGGGCACCCCGGCCTCATTGCCGCCGCAAGTTGAGATTATCGCGACAATCGCGGCCGCACTCTCGTTCGCCGTGCTCTTTCGCGCGCAACGCCGCGATGTATTGCTCGTGATGGGGAGCGCGATACTCGGCTATGTCCTCACGCGCGTTGGGAGTGCATGGTTCGGCAACGTCGCGAGCAGCACCTTCGCGGGCGCGGTGTTCTTCGCGAGTCTGACGATGGGTGCGCTGGGCAACCTGTACGGGCGGATCTGGAATCGACCCAGCGCCCTGGTGCGCGTGCCGGGCATCATGCTGCTCGTGCCAGGGAGTGTGGGCTTTCGCGCCCTCTCGTTCGTGATGGAGCGCGATTACACGCTCGGATTCGACACGCTGGTGGCGGTCTTGAGCGCCTTGCTTGCTCTCGTGGCCGGTCTGCTCTTTGGAAGCCTCTTGATTCCGCCTCGGCGATTCCTATAGAAGCCCTAGGAATCGCCTTGAAGGGGGGCTCCTCTCACGGACTGCCCCGGTTGGGGGTATATTGGGAGGTTCTGCAAGTGACCGGGCCCGCTCCTCGACCGTCCTAACCGTATGCGCCGCTTTCGCTTCCCGCTTGTTGCCGTGATGGCCGTGCTGTTGACGGCGTGCCTCGAAAAATCTCCCTTCGTTCCGCGGATCGAGGACGTGACGTTCGCGCCCGAACTCGGCGTGAACCTCGCGGCCTCGACCAAGACGGCCTCTGGGCTGTACTATCGCGACATCACGGTGGGAAATGGTGCGACGGTGCCGGCCACCAACGGGGACTCGGCGTTCGTGCGTTATCAGGGGTGGCTGCGCAACAACGTTTCGTTCGACAACAATCTCAGTGCCCCGAACCCGTTCAAGTTCATCACCGGGTCTGGTGGTGTGATCAGTGGATTTGACGAAGGGGTGCGCGGCATGCGCGTGAATGGCGTGCGCCAGCTGATCATCCCGCCAGCACTTGGCTATGGTCCGTCGGGCTCGGGCAGCATTCCGGGCAGCAGCATTCTTGTGTTCACCATTACTCTCACGCGCGTCGGATTTCCGGCGATCCCATGACCGAGCCCATGACTCCTGATCTCTCGACGACGGATTGGCGTAAGATTATCGCGAGATACGCCGGTCCCGACGTGCGCGAATCGCTCTGGCAGATGGCCATCACGCTGTTCTTTCTGGTCGCGGGGCTCGTCTTCGCGTACCAGCTGATGGGTCCTGCCCCGTGGGCCTCGGCGCTGCTCGTGCTGCCGCTCGCGGGACTCCTGATTCGCACGTTCGTGATCATGCACGACTGCTCGCATGGGTCGTTCCTGCCGTGGCCCAAGGTGAACGACGCCATTGGCTTCGTGACCGGCGTCCTGACATTCACGCCCTTTCAGCAGTGGCGCCGCGACCACGCGTTGCACCATGCGTCGTCGGGGGATCTTGATCATCGCGGCCATGGTGACATCGCCACGCTGACCGTCGCCGAGTACAACGCGTTGACGCCGTTTCGGCGATTCAAGTATCGCCTGTATCGTCACCCATTTGTGCTCTTCGGAATCGGACCCTTGCACATGATGATCCTGCAGCGCTTCCGCGGGCCGAGCCTCGCGACGGGTGCAAAGCAGATCTGGAATGTGTGGATGACGAACATCGCGCTCGTCTCGTTGGCGGCGCTCTTCATCATCACGTTCGGTTGGAAGGTGGTGTTCCTGATCTACTTCCCGGCCTACTACCTCGCGGCGGCCGGTGGCATCTATCTGTTCTATGTGCAGCACCAGTTTGAGGAAGCGTACTGGGAGCGCGGGAAGGAGTGGGACTACGCCACGGCCGCAGTGACGGGGAGCTCGCATCTCCAGATGCCGGCGATTCTCCACTGGTTCACGGGACACATCGGCCTGCATCACGTGCATCACCTCGGGCCGAAGATTCCGAACTACCGGCTGAAGGCGGCGCACGAGGAGAACGAGGTCTTCCAGGCCGCGCCCGTGCTGACGCTCCGCACGGCGTTCCGCACGCTCCGGCTCACCCTGTGGGACGAGGAGCGTGGACGGATGATCGGATTCCGCGAGCTGCGCCAGATGCGCCAGATGCAGCAGATGGCGGGCTGAGCCGCGCGCTGTAGAACCGCCGTCTGCGCGCGTAATCGCGCGCAGTACGGCGAGCAGTACGGCGAGCAGTACGGCGCGCAGTACGGCGAGCAGTACTACCCGCGGCGCGTCGGTGGGCCGTGAGAAGCGAAGACGCGCGTGGTGCCATTCTGCTCGAAGGCGATCACATCGTAGCGTTCGTAGCCTGAGGCGGGGCCCTGTTCCATGCCCGGCGCACCAATCGGCATTCCCGGCACCGCGATGCCGCGGACCTTCAGGCGATCGCGCAGAAGACGCTTCACGTCAGCGGCCGGCACATGGCCCTCGACGAGATAGCTCCCCACCACCACGGTGTGGCACGACGCGAGTGCCGCGGGGATTCCCATCTCGCGCTTCACGGTGTTGAGATCCTCGGTGTTCACGACGCGCACCGTGAATCCGTTGGCGCGCGCGTGATCGACCCACTGGGCACAACATCCGCAGTTGGCGCTCTTGTAGACAGTCATTGGCGGGAGCGCGGGCTGCTGCTGTGCCTCGAGCAGGCGCGCGCCCATCGCCGTGAGAGCCGCGCCGCCGAGTGCGGCGCCACCAAGCGCAGTGCCGGCGAGTCGGAGGAAGGAACGACGGTCGTGTGACATCGTGTGAGAGTCCTCGAGAAAGACGAAACGCTTATGGCGTCGTGCCGGCGATGCCGGCAAGCGACGTGACAATCAGCAGTGCGAACTGCGGTCCCTTGTACGAATCCGGTGTCTCTTGATACCACTCCGCCGTGCCGTGGGCGCCACCGCTGCGTCCGCCGCCGTTGATCGTGATGGCGGGAATGCCCATGGCGATCGGCAGATTCGCATCGGTGCTCGACGCCCCCGTGCGCGGCGTCCACTCGAGCCCGTCATCGAGGAGCGCCGCCGCGGCCATCGCGGTGCGCACAATGAAGGCATCGTCGCGCTGCCCGCCGGTCGGCCGAATGCCGATAGTGTCGTACTTCACCGTGATCGGTGACCGCGAGTTCGGCCACCGCGCCAGCTCGGCGGTGACGGCGGTGTCCACCGCGGCACGAATGCGGCGGTCCATCTCGAGCAAGTTCTCCGCGGACTCGGAGCGCATGTCGACCTCCATCTGCGCGAGCGGCGTGATGGTGTTCACGCTCGTGCCGCCGCGCACGATGCCGACGTTGAAGGTGGTCTTGGCACCGGCCGGCACCTGCAAGTCTCCGATCCGCGCAATCGCGCGTCCCATCGCGTGCATCGGGTTGGTCATCCCGAAGGCGCCGTAACTATGTCCGCCGGGTCCTTCAAAGGAAATGGTGTAGCGATGCGAGCCCACGGCACGCGACGTGATGCCGGCGCCGCCGGCGCCATCGACGGAGATGAAGTAGTTGATCGTCCCCGGGAATTCCTTCGTGAGCAGATGACGCACGCCCCGCAGATTGCCCGGACCTTCTTCGCCCACATTGCCCACGAGATACACGCGGCCACGCGGGGTGATGCCGCTCTCCTTGAATACCTTGGCGAGGGTGAGGATCACCGCAACGCCGCGGCAATCGTCGCCGATACCAGGACCGGCGATCCGGTCGCCGGTGCGCGAGGTCCTCACATCGGTCCCTTCGGGGAACACGGTGTCGAGATGCCCAGCGATCATCACGGTCGGGCCATTCCCTTGGCCGATCTCCGTGATGACGTTCCCTTCGCGATCAATGCGCGTGTTCGGGTAGCCGAGCGCGACCATGCGCCGGCGGAACTCCTCGGCGCGCGCCGCTTCTTTGAATGGCGGTGCGGGGATCTCGCAGATCGAGATCTGTTGTTCGAGGGTCCAGGCCTGCTGCTGCTGGAGCACGGCCATCGCACGCTGGACTGCGGGGTCGCGATCCGTGAGGCGAACCTGCTGGGCGCCGGCCGCGGCGGGGAGCAGCAGCGCCGCGAGGGCAGGGATGTGGCGGAGAGTCGGAGTGCGCATATTGAGGAATCTACCCCGAACCTTCCATGACCGACCATCCCTGGTTTCGCCACTACGACGTTGGGGTCCCTCACACGATCGGGACCTATCCGCCCGGCACCCTGCTCGAGGCAATCGACGAGGCCGTCGCCGAGCGGCCGAATGCTCCTGCCTTCTTGTTCAAGGGCCGGAAGTTCAGTTACGCCGATCTGGCAACGACGAGCGACGCCTTTGCGGTGGCGCTGGCGGGCATGGGTGTGCAGCGGGGAGATCGTGTGGCCTGCCTGCTCCCGAACTGTCCGCAGTTCTTTATCGGAGAGCTGGGCGCTTGGAAGCTCGGGGCAACGTACGTGCCGCTGAATCCGATCTACAACGAGGATGAACTCACGGGGCCGCTCGAGACCACGGGGGCATCTGTGGTGCTCACGCTCACGGCGTTCTACGAGCGCATGAAGGCGGTGCAGCGACGCGTCCCAACGGTCAAGCATGTCGTCCCGACGAATATCAAGGAATGGTTTCCGTCCATTCTGCAGGTGATCTTCACGCTGGCACTTGAGAAGAAGACGGGACACCGGGCCACGCTCCGAGAGGGCGATCCCTCGCTTCCGGCGCTCCTGGAGCGGCATCGTGGGCAGGTGCCTGCCGCGCCGCGCCCCGGTCCGGATGACGACGCACTCCTCCTCCTGAGCGGCGGCACGACGGGTACCCCCAAGGCCGTGCGCGTGCATCACGGCGGCCTCGTGCAAACGGGAACGCAGGTGAATGCCTGGCTCGGGAGCGTCTTGCCGAAGTGGGAAGGGGTGTACTGCCTTCCTCTGCCGATGTTCCACTCGTACGGCGCGTGCGGCGTGCAGTCGGTCTGTTTTCTCGGACACAATCCGATTGCGCTGGTGCCGAATCCGCGCGACCTGAACGATCTCGTGAAGACGATCGAATCGACGAAGCCGGCCGTCTTCTGCGGGGTGCCAACGCTCTACAACTCGCTGCTCAATCACAAGCGGGTGGTCGCGCACAAGGTCGACTTTCGCTCAATGAAGGCCTGCGTGTCCGGTGCGGCCCCGATGATGGTGGAGACGATGACGCGCTGGGAGCAGGTGACCGGCGCGCGCATTCTTGAGGGGTATGCTCTCACCGAAAGCGTGCTGGCTGCGACGGTGTCGCCGCTGGCCGGTCCGCGGAAGCCCGGCTCGGTCGGCACTCCGTTGCCCGATGTCATCATGCGTATCGTGGATGCCGATGACCCGACCAAGGAACTCCCGCAGGGCGAAGTCGGCGAGATCCTGATTCACGGACCGCAGATCATGCGCGGCTACTGGAACAACGATGCCGAGACCGCGCAGATGCTACGGGTCGCTGCGGACGGAGTGCCTTGGCTCCATACCGCCGACCTCGGTTACTTCGATCCCGAGGGCTATCTGTATATCGTCGATCGCAAAAAGGATCTCATCAAGATGCGCGGAATGCAGGTCTGGCCGCGCGAGATCGAAGAGGTGATCGCGTCGCACCCGGCCGTGCTCGAAGTGGGAGTGCGCGGCTTTCCGGACGCGGCGCAGGGAGAAGCGGCGGTGGCTTTTGTCGTGCGGCGGATCGGCATGGCCGTGAGTTCGAATGAGATTCGCCAGTGGTGCAAGGAGCGCATTGCCCCATTCAAGGTGCCGGTGCGTGTGGTGTTCAAGGATGAGTTGCCGAAAAGCATGATTGGGAAGGTGCTGCGGCGCTTCCTCACGGAAGAGACGGCGGCGGCACCGTGAAGCGCCGCACGTGGATCGTTGCGCTCGCACTTGGGATTGCCGGGTCGATCGCTGCGTGCCGTCCGACGTCGCCGCCGGAGTCGGCCGCACCGGCGCCGCGCCTCACGCGGTCCGTGGTGCTCATCTCACTCGATGGCTTTCGCGCGGATTACATGACGCGTCCGGCGGCGGCGCACCTGCGCGCCATCGCCGCGCGCGGGGTGCGCGCCGAACGCATGATTCCGGTCTTTCCCTCCAAGACCTTCCCCAATCATTACAGCATTGTCACAGGGCTCACGGCCGACCAGCACGGGATCGTCGCCAACGCGATGCGCGACTCCGTGCTTGGTAGCTTCACCCTGCGCGACACGATTGCGCAGTCGGAGCCGCGGTGGTGGGGCGGTGAGCCGATCTGGGTGACCGCGGAGAGGCAGGGCGTGCATGCCGCCGCTGTGTCATGGCCTGGGAGCGAAGCCCCGATCAAGGGGGTGCGCCCCACGTGGTGGCAGCGCTATTGGCACGAGGAACCGGCGGCGTCGAAGATCAATAAGGTGCTGCGTCTGCTGCAGCTCCCACCCGACTCGGCACCGGGAATCATCACGCTCTATTTCCACGACGTGGACACCGATAGCCACGAGTACGGACCCGACGCTCCCGAGACCGATGCGGCAATCGCACGCGTGGACAGCGCGGTGGGTGCGATTGACGACGGCATCGCGCGACTCGGATTGCGCGACCAGGTGACGCTGATCGTCGTCTCCGACCACGGCATGACGCAGGTGAGCGGGGATCGCCTGATCGTGTTGGATGACTACATCGACCTCACGACCATTGACGTCATTGACTGGACGCCGGTCGGGGCGGTTGTGCCGCGTGACGGGAATGTGGAGCGCGTCTACCAAGCGCTTCACGGCAAGCATCCGCATCTGCAGGTGTATCGCAAGGGCGAGGTCCCGGCGCGTTGGCACTTCAACGACAACCCGCGTATCACGCCAATCGTGCTGGTGGCGGATGAAGGGTGGACCATCACCTCACGCGACTTCCAGCAGCGGCGTGCGGCGCGCGGTGTCACTCGCTGGGGGGGCGCACATGGCTACGATCCGGCGCTGCCATCGATGGGGGCGCTGTTCATTGCCGCTGGTCCGGGCATCGCGGTGGGGAAAGTTGTTCCCCCGTTCCGGAACGTGCACGTCTACTCGTTGCTGGCGCGCCTGCTGGGGCTGACGCCGGCACAGACGAGTGGATCGCTCGATTCCATTCGCACGGTGTTGCGCTGAGCGGGGCAATTCGGTCGGGCGTACTGCCGCGAGACGTGGTGCGCCCGTGCCCTACAGCGGCGGGGGCGGCGCGCGACGCACGAGCCACTCGGCCACAAGCAGATTCGGCACCCAACAGCTCCACGCGATAACCGCGTACGCTGCGGG
>ENA-ORBV01005298-ORBV01005298.1-microbial-mat-metagenome-genome-assembly--contig:-NODE-5298-length-23874-cov-6.003404_pt1 | contig 23874 bp, 26 predicted proteins | sample MGYA00237777_ERZ505514 | MGnify/ENA primary metagenome ERZ505514 (study PRJEB26160, sample SAMN06269048) | microbial mat metagenome | isolation source: Oligotrophic lake microbial mat | place... | reverse complement strand
ATGGAAATCGACACGCAAGACCGCTGGATAAACGAACCCAATAGCGAAAAACTCTTCACCCAAATGGAGCGCATCCTAAAACCCGTAGCCGGCCAAGGGCGCCGCGCCGACAAAACTCTCAGCGAACTCAAAAAGCTCCAAACGGACCGAATCTTCGCCATGGACATCCACGCCTAGCTATATTTTCTCGACAAAAAAATGGACATCCCGGCCACCTTCCCAATGTTCGAAGTCCGCAAATCCGACCTCACCAAAACCAGTCCCGGCATCCTGGCTATCCGCCTCATGGCCCTCCTGCCGGAAGCTCGCGACATCATGGATAACAGAACAAACCCAGTCCAGCAACAAAACCCTATTTCGAAAGAAGACCTGCAAAGTTTTATCCAATCGGTCCTCCCTTCCAACAGATGATTTAAATCAACAACTTGGCGCAGTCACGCGAGGCGAGAGTGTCACGGCTTTGACACAGGCTAAAATAAAGCGCTAAACTAGTGAAGTTGACTTTTTTTATGAGGGAGACCCGACACGTATGAAAACTTACGTACCCTCCGGAAAAGACGTCAGTCGCAATTGGCACATCATCGATGCGGAAGGCGCCACCCTTGGCCGCCTGGCTACCAAAGCCGCTCGCATCCTGATGGGTAAACACAAACCGACCTATACGCCTTATCTGGATCAAGGCGATCACGTGATCGTCATTAATGCTGCAAAAGTGCGCCTCACCGGTAACAAAACCGAGCAGAAGGTTTACTACTACCACACTGGTTATCCAGGTGGCCTGAAGGCAACCGGCGCAAAGAAGATGCAAGACACCAAACCCACTCGCATGATCGAGCTGGCTGTTAAGGGCATGCTGCCCAAAAACACCCTCGGCAAGCATATGGGCAAGAAACTGAAAGTGTATGCGACAGACCGCCATCCGCACCAGGCTCAGAAGCCTGAAGCCTTGGCTCTGGTCGCATCCTAAGGACTAAGAAAGGTATTCAGTGGCTGCTTTAACTCAATTTATTGGAACCGGACGCCGCAAGCGCTCAACGGCTCGCGTATTCTTGCGTCCAGGTAAGGGCGACATTACCGTCAACCACCGCGCCCTCGAGCAATACTTCCATACGGAAACCGCCCGTGCCACGGTGCGGCAACCCTTGCTTGCCACCGAGACGGCCGACAAGTTTGATGCACTCATCCTTGCCGACGGCGGTGGCTTTACGGGTCAAGCTGAGGCCTGCCGGCTAGGTGTGGCGCGCGCGTTGCTCGAATTCGACATCGAACTCCGTCCCAAGCTGAAAGAGCTTGGTATGCTCACTCGCGATCCTCGCGAACATGAGCGTAAAAAGTACGGCCAAAAAGGTGCTCGCAAGCGCTTCCAGTTCTCCAAGCGTTAATTCGCTTTGGTTTTCTGAACCCATTCAAGATTGCATCATTGCTGTTTAATTACAGAGCAAAGGACTTGTCATGCCCTCGATTTCCATGAAAGAACTGCTCGAAGCAGGCGTTCACTTCGGGCACCAGACGAAACGCTGGAATCCAAAGATGAAAGAGTATATCTTTGGCGAACGCAACGGAATTTATATCATCGACCTACAGAAGACGCTCAAGCTCTTCAAGGACGCCATGCGCTTTGTAGGCGAAATGGCTGCCCAGGGTAAGAACGTCATGTTCGTCGGTACCAAGCGACAGGCTCAGGAAGCCATTGCTGAAGAAGCGACCCGCTGCGGGATGTACTACATCAATAACCGCTGGCTCGGTGGCCTCCTCACCAATTTCCTTACCGTCAAGGGTTCGATCAAGCGCCTCCGCGAACTCGAAACCATGTCGACGGAAGGCACCTGGGGTAGCCGCTCGAAGAAGGAAATTTCCCGTCTCGAGCGCGAACGTAAGCACTTGTCGCAGAACCTCGCCGGTATCAAGGACATGCCCGGTCTCCCGGACCTGATCTTTGTCGTCGACTCCTCCAAGGAATCGATCGCCGTCAAGGAAGCCAAGCGGCTCAACATCCCGGTCGTCGGTGTCGTTGACACCAATTGCGACCCCGATGAAGTCGACTATGTCATTCCTGGCAATGACGATGCCCTCCGCGCCATCAAGCTCTTCACCTCGAAGATCGCCGATGCCGTGATCGAAGGTCGCGCCCTCGCCACCGAACACGACTTCACCGCCGTCGTTCAGGACACTACTGAAGAAGAGTCCTCTTCCTCGATCGACATGAGCAGCTACGCACAATACGTCGACCCCAAGTATTCAGAAGAACTGATGAGCGAAACGCTTATCATCAGCGATCTGGATCTGCCCTCGATGTCTTTGCCCAAGAAGGCTCCTGAAGTCGAAGAAGCCCCTGCCGCAGAAGCCCCGGTCGCCAAGGCTGAGTAAGCCGAAACGACTAACAGTTCTGTAACTGAACCACGAAAGGGATAAGTGTAACTATATGGCAGAAGTAACTGCACACCTGGTAAAAACTCTGCGTGAGCGTACCGGTGCGGGCATGATGGAATGCCGCAACGCGCTGGTTGAAGCAAACGCAAATCTGGATGATGCTGAAGTAGTGCTCCGTAAGCGCGGCGCCGCTGCAGCGGCCAAGAAGTCAACTCGCTCTGCCAAACAGGGTTTGATTGTGATCGACATCGCCTCAAACGGCCTCTCGGCCGTTGTGGTTGAAATCAACTGCGAATCGGACTTTGTTGCTCGTACCGATGACTTCCAGGCCTTTGCCGCCGATCTCGCTGCACATGTGGCAAGCTCCCCGGCAGCCACCGTCGAAGCAGTCATGGCCGAAGCCTTCTCGAAGGACACCAGCCAGACCGTCAACGATCTCGTCAAGAGCAAGATCGCCAAGCTCGGCGAGAACATTGTTCTCCCCCGCTTCGAGCGCATCTCGGTCGCATCCGGCGCAATCTCAAGCTACATCCACCCGGGCAGCCAGCTCGCTGTCGCCGTCGCGCTTACCAGCGCCGCCGGCTCAAGCGAAGAACTCATTGCTCTCGGTAAGGATCTGGCCATGCAGATTGCCGCTGCCGACCCCAAGTACATCCGTCGTGATCAGGTCGATCCGGCCCACCTCGCCAAGGAAGCCGACATTGCCCGCGACCGCGCCAAAAACGAAGGCAAGCCCGAAAAGATCCTCGACAAGATCGTCGAAGGCCGCCTCTCCAAGTTCTACGAAGAGGTCTGCCTCATCGAGCAGCCCTTCATCAAGGACAACGGCGTCACCGTGACCGAGCTCATCGCACAGAAGAGCAAGTCCACCGGTGGCACGATCGAAGTCGCCCAGTTCGTCCGCTTCAAGGTCGGCGAGACCCAGTCCAGCGAAGAACCGGCAGCGGAATAACTTATATGCCAAGCTACCGGCGCATCGTCTTAAAGCTCTCGGGCGAAGTCATGGCCGGCCCGAAAGGCTTTGGCATTGACAATGACCGTGTAAATGCATTTGCCGAAGAAATCTCGGAAGTGCACAAACAGGGCATTGAAATTGGTCTCGTGGTCGGCGGCGGAAACATCTTTCGGGGTGTTGACGCCGCCGCCAAATCCATGGATCGGGTCAGCGCCGATCACATGGGTATGCTCGCCACCGTCATCAACGGTCTGGCTCTCCAGGATGCTCTCGAGCGTGCTGGTTCTCCTACACGCCTGATGACCGCCATCCAGATGACTGCCGTTGCTGAACCCTACATCCGTCGCCGCGCCATGCGCCACCTCGAAAAAGGCCGCATCGTTCTCTTCGCCGCCGGCACCTCCAACCCCTTCTTTTCCACAGATTCCGGAGCCGCCCTCCGCGCTCTCGAGATCCATGCTCAAATCCTCGCCAAGGCCACCAAGGTCGACGGCGTCTACGACAAAGATCCGATGAAGCATGACGACGCCGTCAGATACTCAACCATCTCTTATACTGAAGTTCTAGCCAAAGGACTGCGGATCCTCGACGCGAGTGCAGTAGCCATGTGCCGCGACAACAGCTTGCCCATCTCAGTCTTCAATTCCAACGTCCGCGGCAATATAATGCGAATGGCTCTTGGAGAGCCAATTGGAACCTTGATACACGAGCCAAAATGAGCGAAACATTTACCACCACCAAACAAGTAGAAACAAACGCTAAGACCCGAATGGATAAGGTCATCACCGACCTCGCCCAATCGATGACCACGGTCCGTACCGGCCGAGCCAACGCCTCCATGCTCGACAACGTGCGTGTCGACTATTACGGCACGCCCACCCCGGTCAGCCAGGTCGGAAACATCAGCGTCCCTGAAGCAGGTCTTCTCACGATTACTCCTTGGGACACTTCAGTAATCGCTGCCATTGAGAAGGCGATCCGTTCCGCCGAACTTGGCCTCAACCCGGGCAACGACGGCAAGATGATTCGCATCCCCATTCCACAGCTCAACGAAGAGCGCCGCAAAGAGCTAGCCAAGAAGCTCCACGGCATGGCCGAAGACCACCGCGTCGCCCTTCGCAATGTGCGCCGCGACGCTAACGACCAGGTCAAGAAGTTGATGAAGGACAAGGCCATCAGCGAGGACGACGAAAAGCGCTCTCTCGAAGAGATTCAGAAGATGATCGACGCCTATATCAAGAAGCTTGACGAAGCCGCCAAGGCCAAAGAAAAGGACATCCTGGAGATCCGCTAAGTAGCGGATCTTTTACTTGTGTTGGGTTTCCCAATCGTAAGCGATCGAAGGATGGTTGTAGGCAATCCTTCCTTCGTCAGCCGGATTGTACTGACGATTCGTCACGTATACGAGCATGCCACTCTCCGGGCTAACTACTTTGTACCCATGTGCTACCCCAGGCGGAATGATGACCTGTAGTGGCTTCAGTGCCCCGCAGTAGATCGTGTTCTTCTGCTTGAAAGTCGGGGAGTCCTCCCGCAAATCGACCAGCCCCACCTGAAAAACTCCCATCACCGGCACCCAAAAATCAGTCTGGTGGCGATGAATATGGAAGGCTTTGACCGTACCCTGATAGCTCAATGCAGCAGATACCTGGGTTGTTGTGGGGTCAAATTCCTCAACTAATCCTTTGCCAATGCGTGCCACTTCCAGAAAGTAGCCACGGTCATCGGGAAAGACTGGGAAAGGCTCAAGCTTGACTCCATTGATGACACCCTTGTCCCCAGTCGATCTTACAATCGCTCCAATCCCGCTAATGTTTCCCTCGGTCCAGGCATCGGGTAATAAAATCTTCGGCTCACTCATTCTGATTCATTATAAATTATGACGTTAGCTTTAATACTTCTTGCTTCAATCTCATTGGCCGCTCAAACCCTCATTACTGTTTCCCCTGCCGGGGATGCAGATGGCTTCGCTCTTGAGCCACTCATCAAGCTGCGCTTCGATGCTCCGATCAATCCAGAATCCTTGCGCAATTCCGTCTTCATCGTTTGGGGCGCGACTCGTCAGCGCGATGGCTTTACCACCTATCCGGATGGCTACCGGATGCCCATCAATAACCTTGCCTGGGATCCTGCAACCAACACCGCCTATGCCAAGCCAGATGAGCCACTCGATCACGACCGCGACTACATCATCGTCTACAACACGCTCGAAGCAGCCCGATTCCACACTCGCAACGTCACTCAAACCATCCTTGCCCGTCGCCTTGGTCCGACCGGCTCTATCCAGCGCTCCACTGCCATTGACCTCGCCGAGATCAAGTCCATTCAGACGCTCAGTCAGACCGTGGCAGACTCAACCAAACCACTTACCGATACCGGCTTTCCAGTCGACGTTTCCTTTCTGACGCAACTGGGCCTACGCCGGCTCGTCTTCCTCAACTTCGAATCCTCCAGAGGCGACCGCGTTGCTGTACACGCCTGGCTTCCAAACGGTCCCAAGCCTGCAGCGGGTTGGCCAGTCAAACTCATTGGTCACGGACTCTTTGACAACCGCTTCTCCGGCCCAACTCTTTTCGCCACCGCCTTCATCGCCAATTCGGTTGTCATGTCGATCGATGCTGTGGGCCACGGATACGGAGATGCCTCAATCTTGCGCTTCGAAAAGATCGATGGTACGAAGGTCGATGCTCCGACGAACGGGCGGGGCCGCGACATCAACAGCGACGGGCGTATCGATCCTGCCGAAGGATGCATCCTGCCTGACTTCATCTCGACCTGCCTGCGCGAAACCGCGCTTGACTACCAGAAGCTGGTCCGCGAGATCCAGGCCAACATTGACCTCGACGGCGACCGCCAGCCAGACCTAAACCCCAACAGTATCCAATATCTCGGCCAATCTCTCGGTGCCATGTACGGCACCATCCTGATGGCAATCGAGCCCGGCATTGATGCAGCGGTTTTGAATGTTGGTGGAGGCAGCGCGATCGAGACGGCTCGCACCAGCACTTTGCTCAGGCCGATCCTTGAGCAGTTCGTAGGCAAACCGAATGACCCTCTAATTCCGCGCTACGCACCTGCCCAGCGAATCACCACAGCTCAAGGCCAATACCTGGAATTGCTGGATCGCCTTTCCATCTCTGAAGCTGCAGGCGCACCTGCTTCTTTCGCCCCCTTTCTCAAGCAGGCGACGCTTTACGGCAACCCAATCAAGCGGGTCCTCTTCCAATACGCAAAGGGGGACCAAAGCGTGCCGAACAATTCAAACGGGCAACTGATCCGCGCTGCCTTCGAATACGATCTTGTCTCCGTTTATCGGCACGATATTGCCAGGCAGGTGGTTCCGACTTTGCCTGAGAACCCCCACGCCTACATGGCCGCCTTTGCTCAACTGGACCAACCGAGTCTTCTGATCGCTCTGGCAACGCTTTCGCAGGCAAGCGAATTCCTTGCCAGCGGGCGAAGAGAAGTCCCCGACGTGAATGGACTCGTCCGCTTCCTGTTTCGCCAGAACCTCTTTGAAACCCCAAGCCTGATTCCGTGAGACGATAACGAGATGCTGGTCCTCTTGTTGTTAATACATGCTCAATACTTTAGCGTCCCTCAAGTAGATGCTCCTGAGCTTGCACGCTTTGGCAGTCATGATGTTGGCGTTCGCACTATTGAGATCACCAATCCAGAGCAGCCGGACATCCTCAAGCTGGATGCAGCAACGGGCCAGGCTCCGCTGACGGACCGCAAGCTCAAGATCGAGATCTGGTACCCCGCTCAACTCAAGGCGAACGAACAAGCTAATACGGTGTATGTGAGCCCGATGGTTGGACGGGCGACTCGTCCCGAGATGCCCAAGACTTTCGATATCCCGGGTAAAGCCCTCCGTGACGCGCAACCCAAACAAGGTGGATCTTACCCACTAGTTATCGTGTCGCACGGTTATCCTGGCTCGCGGATCTTTCTTAGTTACCTCACCGAAAATCTTGCCTCGAAAGGATACATCGTTGCTGCGATCGACCATACCGATTCCGTATTCGGCGAAGTCAGGGGCTTCCCCAGCACGCTGATCAATCGCTCTCCCGATCAGCTTTTCACGATCAAAGAGTTGACCAATTTATCCAAGCAAGTCGATCACTTCCTGAGCAAAATTATTGATACAGACAAGGTCGCAATCGTTGGTTACTCGATGGGTGGTTATGGGGCGATGGCGAGTGGCGGTGCGGCTTACAGCACCAAATCGAACATGCTCAAGATGATCCCCTCAACCATGATGCCGAAGGCGGAAGCTCCTGCTTCGCTCAAGGCAATTGTTGCGATTGCTCCATGGGGAGCACAGCCTCCAGTTGAGGCATGGGAAGCGGAGGCAGTCAAGAACTTCAAGCTGCCGTCGCTCTTTATCGTGGGAGACAACGATGATATATCGGGCTATGAGCAGGGCGTCAAGAAGCTATACAATTGGGCGACCAATTCCAACCGTTGCATGGTGACCTATCAGAATGCCCGTCACAACGTTGGAGGCAATCCGGCACCAGCCAATGTCCCGCTCGACTTTCAGGGACGGGAATCCTTCGAGGAGCCAGTCTGGCGCAAGGACCGGATTACCGCAATCAACCAACACTTCATCACGGCTTTTCTTGATCTGAATCTTAAGGCAGACGAAAGCAAAGCTTCATACTTGAAGCCTGACGAGAAGGGTGCCTGGAAGGGCTTCCAGCGACGTTGGTTCCTCGGGCTCAACATCGATTGCCAGAAGGCGAACTAGAGCCGCAAAGCTAACGCACCCAAATCGATACTCCTGAAGGGCTCCGATTTAATCCCACTTCACCCTCCCTGCCAACATCAATGAGACAGAATCCTTAGTTGAAATTAGACCCTATCGGAGGGCGGGGAAAATGGATCACAATGTTGAGCACAGTGACTCAGAAGCAAGAAGTAGCGATGGATGCGCTGGCGGGCCTGAAGCGTAGGGAAGCCGAGCGTAGCGAGGCTGACCGGAGCGCAAGGCCCGCCAGCGCGGCGCCACCCAACCCGGAGGTCCGCGCCAAGGCCCCACCGCCGTCTTCCCGCAAACTTGGCCGTCACGCAGTTCGAAATGGTCCTCCCATAGGTCAACCCGAGGATGGAACAACGGAACAATCGCCTCTGTATCAGGATCAATGCTCGTCAGATTTGGCCCCTTATAGGCGTTGCATCGATCACAGGCCAGCGCTAAGCCCGCTGGATCGTCCGATCCGCCTTGTTGTTTTGCCACAACGTGCTCCATGTGAAACGGGATGATGGGAGTGGCGGACTGAGGCAACCGGCAATATTCACAAGCGTTCCCGGCTCTACTGCGAACTAGATCTCGGGTTCGCTGGTCCAACTCAGGCAGCCTGTCGTGAAAGAAAACGCCGGGCCTTCGCCTGCATGATGGAAACTACGTCCACCGCTTCAATAAAGTCTTTGTATTCCGCGTCTTCCACCGGAGTCAAGGATCCTTCGTTAGCTTTCCGGCGCAATTCATCAACTCGAGCCTCTACCTCAGCGTCAGCGCGAAGGGCAAGCAGCGCGGTTGCCGATTCCGGAGTTAGAGTGTCGGTCAACGGGTCTAGCAAACGGTCCAGATAGCTCAACACAGATACCTTTAGTATAGGCCGCCAGAGAACTCGGTCGCCGAACTCCCCAACGGTGCACCATAAGACGCAAAAACCCCACTTGGCGTCAATTCTCTACCCGGCAGGTCGGCCATCCGTAAATCGGTCCCGAATCGCAAACAGAAACAGCACCCTCACTTGTCGATGGACACAGCCATCCGTGCCAAGCTCCAGATTTTTCAGAATTCCCATAGGGACGCATCCACCTGCACCCAAGGCTTGCTACCCCACCGAAATCGCGCTCACAGAAAAGATACGCCTAAATTCCAAACAGAATCAACAAGATCCAAAAACCATGGTTCGGATCCCCCCACCTCGACTGATATCTTCTCAATCGGAGGGGCGCTCGTGCGCCCCTCTTTCAATTTCAAACAACGTATGAGGATCACTATGTCGACTCAAGCTCAAATCGATGCCAACAGCCAGAACGCAATGAAGTCCACCGGCTCAAAAACTGCCGAAGGCCGAGCCAACTCCGCCTCCAACAGCACCCGTCACGGCCTCACCGCCAACCCAACCACCATCTTCGAAAACAATCCGCGCGAACGAAGCCAATACGATACTCTCAAGGCCAAACTCCTCAAGCAATGCCTCCCCGAAGGCGAACTCGAGCTCCAGGCCTTCGAGCGTTACGTCTTTGCCCTCTTCCAGGCAGACCGCGCCCGCCAAATGGAAATCGACGTCCAGGACCGCTGGCTAAACGAACCCAATAACGAAACCCTCTTCAATCAAATGGAGCGCATCCTCAAACTCGGAGCCGCCCAGGAGCGCCGCGCCGACCGTGCCCTCAAAGAGCTCACCAAGCTCCAGCGAGACCGCATCCTCGCCATGGACATCCAAACCGAGGTCTATCTCCACGACAAGATCCTCGATATCCCTGCCACCTTCCCCATGTTCGAAGTCCGCAAAGCCGACCTAACCAAAACCGGTGCCGGCATCTTGGCCATCCGCTTGATGGCCTTCATGCCAGAAGCCCGCGAAATCATGGAAAAACATCGCGAAGCCAAGCTAGCCGCATAACAATCACCAACAAACCAGGCCCAACAGCCGCAAGATCTTTGAAAATTGAAAAATAGACAAACTCCGACGCCCGTATCAGGTACGTATGCGGGTCGGGGCGGCAGATTCGCCGCCCCGACCATAAACGGTTCAGCGCAAGCCCGCCTCAATCAGGACAACTCCCAGTTCCCGCGAATCCCCCGGCACAGCAAACACCGCATCACACTCCACCGTAAGTACGCCCTGCTCGCTCCCCGTCTTCACGCCCTTCGCACTCACCGTATACAAACCATCTTTGGAGATCGACAACTCTGCCACCCGCACGCCATTCCATTCCACCCAAACCTTGCGAGCCTTAGCCATCGCGGGCACATAAACCGTCGCGCTCACCTCATTCACATCCTGCTTCGGTTGCAAGATCAATCGCGCCTGCCTTCCCATCCACCGGCTCTTGCCATCCTCCACCTGATAAGCCCCGCTCAAGATATGCTGCTCTGCATCAGGCGCACCCATCGGCACATAGCTCAGAGTCGGCTTCCGTTCCACCACCCTCTCCAGTTTGATACGATCCACCGCCGCACTCCGCAAATCAAAAGGCAACACCCCAGCCCCGGCATCGGAATAGCCGCTCTTCGCTCCAAGCCCAATCAACCGCAACGGCAACGTCGGCACAATCTCCTTCTTGGCCACTTCTACCAATTGCCCTCCGCCAACAGTCAACGGCAACGGGAACCCCAACTCACTGGTCAGCACCATATCGCCCGGCCGCACGGCCTGCCCACGCTCCAGCGGCAGCGCCCCAATCGCTTCTGCATAATACCGGGCAAACTCACCATTCACCCAAACCCGGCTTCCGGCAATCTCCGCTTGGTGCAATTTAACAAAGTCACGATAACCAGCCCAATGTTGATAATTACTAAACGCAAGCGCCAGCCCCAAAATTAAGTTACAACCAAACCCCGCATAGAGCCACACCGGTCGATCCTCCAGCTTCGACACCACCATCAACACCACCGGTGCAGCCATAGGCAAAAGGTATCGAGCCGACCCCGCAAAGAACAAAACCAGCGATGCCGCAAAGAACACATGCGGCCACCATCCATACTTCCGCGTCTCTTGCGTCAGTAATCCAATCGAAGCCACCACCCCCACCAGATACAAGGGATTCCATTCAAAAAATGCCCACAACAAGCCCACAAGCAACCACTTCGACCGAAATGCGAGGATCGGCAGCAGCGGAAACACCATCCAGCCCAGATGCCCCATCAGCGCCTTAGCATTTCGAACCTTCAGTGCAAACTGCTGCAAGCCATACTCTTTGAAATATCCAGCCGTCACTGCCAGCGGAGGCGCCTTCCCGCCAGTCGATTCCATCACCTGATACACAATCAAAACAAACGCAGGCGTAAGTGCCACGAGATAAGCCAACCACCACACCGGCCGCCTCCTCCCGATCATGAACCACAAGATCGGAATTGCCACCACACTCTGATAAGCGGCTAAGCCCGCAAACGCCAGGGGCAGGGAGGCCGCCATCAGCCAACCCATACTCCCTCGCTCCAACGCCTCCACAAACACAGCCATCCCCACCATCCAAAATGCCAGAAACGGCAAATCGCTCTCAAACGAATTTCCGTTCACCACAAAGGCTGGCACCGCACAAAAGAGCAAAGTTGCAACCAACGGCAACCCGCAAAAGCGCCGCGCCAAAAAGTACATCCCCAAAGCCGCCATCAGGCTAAACAGCCCATAAACGGCATGAAAAGGCACCTCCCGCACCTCCCCAAACAAAGCCAATAACCCCGCAAGCACAAACGCATTCAGCGGCGGATGCGGATGCCCCGACATAGACACCATGCGTCCATGAAACAGGTACGAAGCCTGATGCGGATGCAACGGATTCGTCTGCGCATACTGCGCCCCGGCCAGGTAATAAATGTCATCGCCCTGGATGGGCTGCGTGAGAAAGGCCACACGCATAGCCACCACCAGGGCGATGATAATCAGCAGGTCGCGAAGCACTTTAGACGCCGACGTATTTGGTGTAATCCGCAGCGGTCATCATGCCTTCGCTCTTAAGTTCAGCCAGATCCTTCAGCTTCACCTTGATCAGCCAGGCATCGCCATGGGGATCGGAATTCAGCTTCTCAGGTGCCGTGGTCAGCGAATCGTTAATCTCGATTACCTCGCCACTCACCGGGCTGTAGATATCGCTGACAGCCTTCACGCTCTCGACACTGCCAAACGTGGCATGTTGTCCAACCATCGACCCAATCTTGGGCAGATCCACATAGACAATATCGCCGAGTTCGTGCTGGGCATGGTGAGTAATACCGATAGTACCGGTATCCCCATCGACTGCAACCCATTCATGTTCTTTGGTGTAAGTATAATTTTCTGGATACATGTATTATTTCGCTCGCTTGTAGAAGGGGGTAGGGACGGTTTCGGCTTCGACACCGGCGCCGCGAATCACAACTTTGATCTTGGTGCCGGGCACCGCCAGATCACTTGGCAGATAACACAGGCCAATATTTTTGTTCAGGGTTGGCGCAGGTCCTCCGCTGGTCACCCAGCCCACCTTTTCGCCATTTACCTCAATCTCATAACCATCGCGGCCAATGCCGCGCTCACGCATTTCAAATCCAGCCAGCTTCCGCTTTACCCCGCCAGCCTTCTGTTCAGCCAGCGCCGTCCTGCCAACAAAGTCACCCTTGTCCATCTTGACCGTCCAGCCAAGCCCGGCCTCAAGCGGAGAGATCGAAGCATCGATTTCATGGCCATATAAAGCCATCTTCGCCTCAAGCCGCAATGTATTCCGGGCCCCAAGCCCACAGGCCAGAATCCCGAATTCCGCACCCGCCGCAAGAATCGCTTCCCACACCGTCACGGCTGCATCCGGCGACACATAAATTTCAAACCCGTCCTCACCCGTATACCCGGTCCGCGCAATCCGCGCCTCGAAACTGGCAAACTCACCATCCACAAACCAGTAATACTGAATCGGCGCCAGCACAGAAGAAGTCAGCTTCTGACAAACCTCAAGCGCCTTCGGCCCTTGCACGGCAATCTGCGCATACCGCGCCCCGGCATTCTCAACAGTCGCTTGAAACTTGTTATGCGCAACGATATGTTCGAAGTCCTTATCTTGATTCGAAGCATTTACACAGATAAAGTACTCATCGTCGCTCACCTTATGCACCAGGATGTCATCGACAAACCCGCCATGCTCATAAAGCAATCCGCTGTAATGCACTTGCCCCACAGCCAACTTACTGGCATCGTTCGACGAAACCCAGTCTACTAATTCCAGCGCCTGCGGCCCCCGCACCACAATCTCACCCATGTGGCTAACATCAAAAACACCCACCCCCGTGCGCACAGCCTTGTGCTCATCGAGAATGCCACGGTATTGCACCGGCATGTCCCAGCCGCCAAAATCAACCATTTTGGCGCCCATCTGGCGATGTACCGTATTTAGTGGCGTCACTTGTAAAGTCTGAGGATCGCTCATTCGTTTCCCCAATCTAGCAAACTTGAAGCATGTCGCTAGCTCCAATTTTTGACGCTCCCTATTACCCTGTCATCTTCTCCTCCACTCAGCGGTACGCGAAATATACCTTCCGCATCGCAAAAGTCGAACACAACTACGACTTCCATTTGCCATAATAGAAGTTCGCAGACGGGAGAGACTGTACAGTTCTCGATTGTGCAGCGCCGAAGGAGCAACCGCCCCGGAAACTCTCAGGCAAAAAGGACCGTCGCGTGATGGAAATCTGGAAAGAGGCCTGTGGCACTGCCGCAGACCCGCCGACGGGATAACACTCTCAGGCAGCAACGACAGATGGGGCGCTAAACCTTGAGGAGGGTAGCGCACATGCGTCCAAATACTGCTGCAACTACATTTGAGAGAAGACACATCGGTCCGTCACCCCGCGAGATCGATGCGATGCTCGCCACCGTCAACGCCGATTCCATCGAAACCTTGATCTGTGAAACCGTCCCCGGCTCCATCCGCCAAAAGCACGCTCTCAACTTCGGCGAACCCCTAAGCGAAGTCGCCGCCATCGCCCGCATGCGCGAGATCGCCAGCAAAAACCAAGTCTTCACCTCGCTCATCGGCACCGGCTATCACGGTACCCTCCTTCCCTTCGTCATCCAGCGCAACATCCTCGAAAACCCCGCTTGGTATACCGCCTATACGCCCTACCAGCCCGAGATCAGCCAGGGCCGCCTCGAAGCCCTGCTCAACTACCAGACGATGATCTGCGACCTCACCGGCCTCGACGTCTCAAACGCTTCTCTGCTCGACGAAGCCACTGCCGCCGCCGAAGCCATGGCCCTCGCCCAGCGTGTCACCAAGGTCAAGTCCACCGCCTTCTTCGTCGATAGCGAAGTCCATCCCCAAACCCTGGCTCTGATCCAAACCCGCGCCGAAGCCCTCGGCTGGACGGTCATATCAGGCAACCCTCACACCGATCTAGCTTCGGCCCAAGTCTTCGGAGCCATCTTCCAATACCCAGGCACCCACGGCGAAGTTACCGACTGGACAGAAGCCATCGCCGCCCTCCAGGCCAAAGGCGCCATCGCCGTCGTAGCCGCAGATCCCCTGGCTCTTACGATCCTCAAGAGCCCCGCAGAAATGGGCGCGGACATCGCCATTGGTTCCACGCAACGCTTCGGCGTTCCCATGGGCTACGGCGGCCCCCACGCCGCTTACATGGCCGTCAAAGACGCCTTCAAGCGCGCAATGCCCGGCCGCCTCGTCGGTGTTTCGATCGACGCCAAAGGCCACTCTGCCTACCGCCTCGCACTGCAAACTCGCGAGCAACATATCCGTCGCGAGAAGGCTACCTCCAACATCTGCACCGCCCAGGTCCTCCTCGCCGTCATCGCTTCGATGTATGCCGTCTATCACGGCCCCGAAGGCCTCAAGCACATCGCAAACACCGTTGCCACCAACACTGCGATCCTGGCTGCCGGCCTCCGCCGCCTCGGCTTCAAAATCTCGAACACAACCTTCTTCGACACCCTCACCGTTGAAGTCGGCGACAAGCAACAGGCCCTGATCGCGACAGCCAAACAACACCGCATCAACTTCCGCGTCCTCCCCGGCAAACTCGGCATCACGCTAGACGAAGCCACCACACCAGCGCTAATCGAAACCATCTGGAAGATCTTCGGCGGCCACTTGAGCTACGCCGAGCTATCAACCACCCACACTCTCCCCGCGCGCACCAGTGAGATCCTCACCCACCCGGTCTTCCACCGCTACCGCAGCGAGACCGAGATCCTCCGCTACATGCGCAAGCTCTGCGATCGCGACCTCGCCTTAGACCGCGCCATGATCCCCCTCGGCTCCTGCACCATGAAGCTCAACGCCACCGCCGAGATGATGCCCGTCACCTGGCCTGAATTCGGCAGCATCCACCCCTTCGCCCCACTCGATCAAGCCACCGGCTACAACGAGATGTTCGAACATCTCAAGGCTCAACTCTGTAGCGTCACCGGTTTCGATGCTGTCTCTCTGCAACCCAATTCCGGTGCCCAGGGCGAATACGCTGGCCTGCTTGCGATCCGCGGCTACCACCGCAGCCGGGGCGACATGCATCGCACAGTTTGTCTGATCCCAAGCTCCGCCCACGGCACGAATCCGGCCTCAGCCAACATGGTCGGCATGGAAGTAGTGGTCGTGAACTGCGATTCCGAAGGCAACGTAGACGAAGAAGATCTCCGCGCCAAAGCGATTCTGCACAGCGACAAATTAGCGGCTCTGATGGTCACCTACCCATCGACCCACGGAGTCTTCGAAGAGCGCATCCGCGAGATCTGCGAGATCGTTCACTCCCACGGCGGCCAGGTCTATCTCGACGGCGCAAACATGAACGCGCAGGTTGGCGTCTCCCGTCCAGGCGACTACGGTGCCGACGTCAGCCACCTCAACCTGCACAAGACCTTCTGCATCCCCCACGGCGGCGGCGGCCCTGGCATGGGCCCCATCGGAGTCAAAGCGCACCTCGCACCTTTCCTCCCCGGCCACCCCTTCCTCGATAACGGCACAGCACCGGTAGGCCCGGTCTCAGCGGCCCCCTACGGCTCGGCTTCGATCCTCCCCATCTCCTACATGTACATCCTGATGATGGGCGGAGAAGGCCTGCAGCACGCGACAGAAATAGCGATCCTCAACGCAAACTACATCGCCAAGCGAGTAGCCGATTCCTTCCCGATCCTCTACCAAAACGCAAACGGTCGCGTAGCCCACGAGTGCATCCTCGACCCACGTCCCCTCAAAGACAGTTGCGGCGTAACCGTGGACGACATCGCCAAGCGCCTGATCGACTACGGCTTCCACGCCCCCACCATGAGCTTCCCGGTAGCGGGAACGCTAATGATTGAACCAACCGAGAGTGAATCGAAGATCGAGCTAGACCGTTTCTGCGACGCAATGATCCAGATCCGCAAAGAGATCGCCGACGTAGAAAGTGGCAAGTTCTTAATTACGGAATCCCCTCTCCGCCACGCACCCCACACAGTCCATGACTTAGTCACCGCAACATGGGACCGCAAGTACAGTCGAGAAGAAGGCTGCTTCCCCGAAGGCACGGCGCGAGTAGACAAATACTGGTGCCCAGTCTCTCGTATCGACAACGTATATGGCGACCGCAACCTGGTCTGCAGCTGCGTCCCAATCGAAGACTACGCCAAGGCTTGAAAAAGCCCCATTACTTCGACTCATCCATAATTGTTGGATGAGTTCAGCTTGATCCGGCGCTGCAACCCCTCAGAGTATGATGCGCTTCATGCCACGCGATGAAAATCGTGGGTTTCTTCGTCGGCAGCAACTGCCGCAAATTGAAGCGCCTGCTTCAAGTCTTCCTCAATCAGATAGGGATAATCGCGAAAGATCTCTTCGCGATTACCATACGTCGACAAAATCTCAAGCACACGCCGGACAGTGATCCGCATCCCCCGAATGCAAGGTTTGCCCCCGCAGTTCCCGGGCTCTATGGTGATTCGATCAAAAGCGGGAACTTGTGACCGAACTCCCTCTTACCGATATCAACACCACACATTGAATCCAGTTTCTGCACCACAAGATACAATCACAAAAGACCTAAACCCCATGCAGACCCCCACTCTTGACCACGGCCCCATCCTCCAAACCGCCTTCGCCTTCTGGTCCTCCAAAGTCCTCCTCACCGCCGTCGAATTCGACCTCTTCACAACTCTCGGCACCCGCCGCCTCACCGGCACAGACCTTGGCGCAGAACTCGCCCTGCACCCGCGCGCGATCAGCGACTTCTTCGACTCCCTCGTCGCTATGAAATTCCTCGACCGCGATGGCGACGGCCCAACAGCCACTTACTTCAACACCCCCGCAGGCACCCTCTTCCTCGACCGCACCAGCCCTCGTTACATCGGTGGCATGCTCATCATGCTCAACGATCGCCTCTTCAAATTCTGGAACGATCTCCCCACCGCCCTCCGCACCGGCTCGCCCCAAAACGAAGTCAAACACGGCCAAATAGGAATGTTTGAAGAGCTCTACGCAGAGATCCACCGACTCGAACAATTCATGGGCGCGATGGCAGGACTCTCCCGAATCAACTTCGAAACCCTGGCCCAGAAATTCGACTTTTCAAAGTACAAAACGCTCTGCGACATCGGTGGTGCCACAGGCCTCCTCTCCATTGAAGCCGCAAAGCAACACCCCAAACTCCAGTGCATCAGCTTTGACCTACCGCCCGTCGCGCCCATTGCCACCCGCCACATCGCCGCTGCCGGTCTCACAGACCGCATCGAAACCGCCAGTGGTGACTTCTTCAAAGACCCTCTCCCCAAGGCCGATGTCATCACCATGGGCATGATCCTTCACGACTGGAATCTCGAAAAGAAGATGCACCTCATCCGTGCCGCCTACGACGCCCTGCCACCCGGCGGAGCCTTGATCGCCATCGAAGCCCTCATCGACGACCAGCGCCGCGAAAACCTCATGGGCCTCCTCATGTCCCTCAACATGCTGATCGAATTCGGCGACGCCTTCGACTATTCCGGCGCGGACTTCCGCGGTTGGTGCACCGAAGTCGGCTTCACTCGCTTCGAAGTCATCCACCTCGCTGGCCCCTCCAGCGCAGCCATCGCCTACAAATAAGCGCCTAAGGAAGCGAGAACGCAACCAACTCCGCCGGCAGATTCGATCCACCGACGGCGACAACGATAAACTGCTTCCCTCCCGAGACATAAGTCATCGGCGACCCGATCGCATTCGAAGGCAAGTCAAGCTCCGCCACCTCTGCACCGCTTTGTTTGTCATAGGCCCGCAGCTTGGCTTCGCGAATCGTATGATCGGCTTCAAGCCGGCCACTGCCAGTTCTTTCAGGTCCCACAGGCCCTTCCTGAGCGGCAAAAAGCAAACTCTTGGTGACCATTATGAATGTCCGCAACGGCCAGCCCAACTTCGGCAACTTCAGCCCCTGCAGAGCCGGATGATCGCGCGGCCCCTCTCCGCTGGCCACCATCCACTTCCGGTCACCAGTCTTCAGGTCAATCGCCGTGATTCTTCCAAAGGGAGGCTTGAACAAAGGCAGCCCTTCAGGTCCCAATAGCAATGCACGATACCCGGTCAGACTATCGGTGGTCTCGGCTCCCTTCTTTTCATTGATTTTGTCGACAGTCGGTCGCGTAATAGATGGTACAAAGAGCGTCTGCGTTTCAGGATCAAACGCTGCTCCGGCCCAACTCGCCCCACCTTGCGATCCAGGTAGCGCAATCGCTCCTCGAAACGAAGGAGGCGTAAACAAGGGCCCCGCATCATACTGCCGCAAGATCTCCAGCGCGTTCTCCCGCAAGGCCGGCGTGAAGTCAATCACGTCCGCTTCGCTAGCCCCCTGACGGTCAAAGGGCGCAGGCTTACTCGGCACCGGCTGCGTAGCTGACGTTCTCTCTTTGCCAGAGTTCGACTGCGGCACCGGCTTCTCCACAATCGGCCACACCGGCTTCCCCGTCACCCGGTCCAGCACAAACACAAAGCCCTGCTTAGTCACCTGCGAAAGTGCGCGAATCTTCTTCCCTCCAACGGTGATATCCGTCAGCGTCGGCGCTGCCGGCGGATCATAATCCCAGACATCATGATGCGTCGTTTGAAAGTGCCAAACTCGCTTACCCGTCTTGGCCTCAACACAAACAACACTCGTCCCAAATAGATTGTCCCCAGGCCGATTCCCGCCATAGTAATCGTTCGAAGGCGTACTCAATGGAAGATACACATAACCCAGTTCTTCGTCCCCACTCAGAGGTGCCCAGGCACTAACCCCCCGGCTCGTCTTCCACGATTCCTCAAGCCAGGTCTCATTCCCCACTTCGCCCTTACCAGGCACCGTGTTGAAGTCCCACACTTTCTTCCCCGTCCGCACGTCATAGCCACGAACCGTCCCCGGAGGCATCGAAGCCTTCGGGCCTCTCACGTCGCTTAACCCCGACCCCACCACCACGACATCGCGAACAATCACCGGCGCGGACGTAACAACAAAAAGATACCGCTCCACACCAGCCTTCCAGTCCGCACCAAGATCCACCACACCCTTAGTTCCAAACTCTTCAACCAGCTTCCCTGTCTTTGCATCCAGCGCCATCAGGTACCCGTCAACGCTTCCCCAAACGATCCTCGGCGCTACTCCCGCTCCACCGGCCCAATACGCCACACCGCGATGCGTATAACCATACATCGGAGCCTTCCCACCCACATAGCTCTTCGGGTCATAACTCCAGATCGTTTTACCCGTTGCCGCTTCAATTGCAGCAATCTGCCCCAGTCCCGTGCTTACAAACAACACCCCACCCACCATCAACGGAGTGACTTCAAAGAGCCAGGGCCGAACCCCAGCCGCCGCCTTCTTCTCTTCATCAATCGACCGCCACCGCCAGGCAATCTCTAATTGATTGACATTCTGCTTTTGAACTTGTTCCAGAGCCGAGTACTTCAGGTTCGCCCCCGTTCCCCCATAAGAAGGCCACTCCTGAGCGTTAGCCACACCGATCAAACAGACAAGAAACAAACAGAAAGAGATTCGCACATTACATCAATATCGCTAAATCCCAATCAATCTTGACGTCGCATACCCGTATTGATTGTTTTTCGCCCGCCGTGATACAGTCCCCCCTCGCCGCAGGCCAACCTGGCCCCGGCGACAGAAAGCAGGTGTTCCATGTCGAAGTACTCTAACCTCTCCGCAGCCCTGGTGCTCGGAGTCGTAAGTAGTTCCATATCGTTTGGGAAGGCTCAAACTCCATCAATGTACAGCCGTGATAATTGAGTAAAAGTTCGCGACGGGAAGTGGCAAGAGTACGCTGCCTACCTCAAGGATTCGTCCGTCAAACTCGCCAAAGTACGAGTCGACGCAGGTGAATATGCCAGTTATGTCATCGCCCAGGCTGTCAGTGCGCCGGGATAAACCGGCATGTAGTCGGGAATGAAAGAGTCCTACAGGAAAGGAGTAGCGAACCGACCTGACCTCGAGTTTTGCGGGTGCCATCGCGAGGTGGCAGTCGAAGCGTAAACAGAGGCATTGGTGGGCTGGGTATTGAGCTTCGAAAATGACAGATTGGGATGCCGACCCTGTGGACAGAAGGGGAAGGCCACACCGGGGCGAGCGTCATCGCGAGTTCGCAACGGATCCCACGTAGTCGTAGACCCCAGGCACGCTAAGAAACTATATGCACGAGAACCGGGAGACCTCCTTGACGACTGGAAGCAGTAAGTCCAGTCCGGCTGGAAAAGGCCAAGGCCGCAAGGCCAGCACGAACGTCAAGGAGGAGTCGGATTGCGCCGTAGTACCTATGAAGCTGGCGAACAAAGCGACGGAGCAGGAGCCCGAAGCAGCGGAGCTGGTGGAGGGAAGGGCGCGAACCAAGGAGAACATCAGGCAATTCAGCACGCCTCCGGCACAGGACGGGAAGGGTGTGTCACAAGGATTGTCAGGTGTGCGCAAAGTAGCGCGGGAGAAGAAGCGGGAACGGTTCACTACGCTGCTGCATCACATCACACTGGACTTACTCAGGAGTAGTTACTTCGAGTTATCGAAGCACGCAGCTTCCGGGGTGGACGGAGTGAGCTGGGCAGAGTACGGAGAAGGTCTGGAGAGTCGGCTTGCCGATTTGAAGGATCGTATCCACCGGGGAGCCTACCGGGCGAAAGCCTCAAGGCGGATCTACATACCGAAAGCGGACGGGCGGCAACGCCCGATCGGCATTGCGGCACTGGAGGACAAAGTAGTCCAACAGGCTGTGGTGACCATCTTGAATCAAATATACGAGGTGGACTTTCGGGGATTCAGCTACGGGTTTCGACCGGGAAGGAGTCCGCATCAGGCGCTGGATGCGCTGGCGGCGGGCCTCTACCGGAAGCGGGTGAACTGGATTGTAGACGCTGACATTCAGGGCTTTTTCGACAACATAAGCCATGAATGGATGCTGCGGTTTTTAGAACACCGGATCGCCGATACGCGGATCTTGCGACTGATTCAGAAATGGCTGAAGGCGGGAGTGAGCGAAGACGGCAAGTGGGCTGAGACCACGATAGGTACGCCTCAAGGGGCAGTAATTTCGCCCTTGCTGGCAAATATCTATTTGCACTATGTCTACGACGTGTGGGTGGAGGTTTGGCGCGAGAAGGTAGCGAAGGGTGAAGTCATGACCATTCGTTTCGCGGATGATCTGGTGGTGGGTTTTCAGCACAAGAACGAGGCCGAGCGATTCCTGGAAGAGTTCCGGGAACGGCTGGCCAAGTTCGGGTTGGAGCTTCATCCAGAGAAGACGCGGCTGATCGAATTTGGGCGTTTTGCCAAGCAGAACCGGGCAGAGCGTGGTGAGGGTGAAGTGGAGAGTTTCACGTTTCTGGGGTTCTCGCATTATTGCGGGGTCAGCAGTCGTGGATACTTCGCGGTCTGGCGGCGGACGGCGCGGAAGAAGCTGGAGGCGAAACTGCAAGAAGTGAAGCAGACGCTGAAGGCGCGGATGCACGAACCGTTGCGGGTGGTCGGGGAGTGGCTCGGTCGAGTACTTCGCGGCTATTACCAATATCACGCAGTGCCGGGTAACTTGGAGGCACTTACGCTATTTCGGGAACGGGTAAGTCGATACCGGTGGCATGTGCTGAAAAGGCGCAGCCAGACCGGGCGGCTTGGCGCGGACCGGATATACGAGCGAGCCCAGGCTTGGCGGCCGTCACGGGTGCCCCATGCTTATCTCGAGCTTCGCGTTGAAGCCAGAATCCAAGGTAGGAGCCGTATGAGTGAGTAGCGCCCGTTCGGATCTGTGCGGGGGGGCAGCGGTGATTGTCCCTACTGCGACCCTTTCCCCCATCCCCCCTCCCTCCGCCTTACGGAAACCGTCCGCGAAACCAAGCGCGTTCTCCAGGTCGGTTCTTAAACCACCTCCGGCGAACAGTGGGCTGGTGCTCGCAAGGTCTTCGCCGATGGCATGCTCGGCAAGATCATCCTCTCGCAGGGCTCCTACCATCGCAACTCCATCGAAGGCGGATAGAACTGGCCCATCAATAAAGAAGCTGGCCCGGATGGCAAGGGCGAAAACTTCATCGACTGGAAAATGTGGCTTGGACCCTCGCAAAAACGCGATTGGGTCAAGGGCATGGGTCAGGATCGTTTCTTCCGCTTCCGCAAGTATTGGGATATTCCGGCGGTATCGCCACAGACCTTTATTACCACTTTGTGCACCAATAAACATCTTTTGGGGCGAGCCACAATTTCCTCAAAAGGTAATGGCTGGTGGTGGCATCTACGCTTTCGATAAGCTCCCTGAAGATCCCACCAAGGCCGATCGCCAAGAGCTGCTTGCGTACTCGTCAAAAGCCTCAGCTGGATGTAGAAACCGGAGCCCGCGCTCAGATTCTTATCACCCTGGCCGTCAAGAGCTTCCGCGAAAGCAAGGTAATGTACTTCGACGAAAAGAGCTGGAAGGTCGGCGACAAGCCCGTAAAAGCTTAACCTGATTGACAAATCAAAAGGCCCCTATCAGTTAAACTGACGGGGGCCTTTTCTATTTACCGAACATCGTCAAGATAAATGCCGCGGACAGTACCATCACCAATGGCAATATCTTTGGCAAACGGCCTCCCTCCAAAAACGCCGTTCAGGGCAGTTGCTGCAGCGTCCGTCAACCTGAGACTGGCCTTAATGTTGATCGTTCCTGCGGTCCCGGCATCCGTGGTGGAATCAAAACTTTTCACCTCAGGCGCACCGGCTAGCGTCAGCGTAAAAAGTGGAATACGACCCACAATCGTGTCGTTCACACGCACCAGTCCAGTCAGGCGCGGACCTGCGGCAAGGCTTTCGATAATAAAGTCGGACAGAATTACAAAGGTAGAGCCGGCCCGAAGCGTCAATCCGCCAGTGTGGACAAATTGCAGCCTTAAGTTGCTCGAATCAAAGCGACCGGTTGGAATCCCGAAAACGGCAGTGGCAACTCCCCCTGAAACAATTAGGTTGCCCGCGTCGAGCCCGCCAGGGCTCACGCCCAGCCCGGCAAGTGCCGTAACGAAACTCGGAGCAAGTACAACCGTCGTCTGGCTCGCGTCGGCAACAAGTTCATATGTGGTCTTTGCGAACATAGATGCTGCACCGAAGGCAGCTGTGAATAGCATCAATTTAATATTCATAGTTATTTTCTCTTTCGCTCTAATTCAAGATCAAACGTTCATCGAAAAACGCGTCCACTATCGCTGTACCGATATTGAGCCCGCGGCCAAACGCAGTCACCTTAAAGGCACCGTTCAGCGCAGCAGCCGCTTCCCCGGACAAGGCAACTCTTACACTGGCAAGGCGCAGCGCTCCGCCCAATGAAATCTGTCTCTTATACACATCTCCGAGCCCACGAGACTAAGGCGAATCTCGTATGCCGTCTTCTGCTTGA
>ENA-ORBV01005297-ORBV01005297.1-microbial-mat-metagenome-genome-assembly--contig:-NODE-5297-length-23875-cov-8.306664_pt1 | contig 23875 bp, 18 predicted proteins | sample MGYA00237777_ERZ505514 | MGnify/ENA primary metagenome ERZ505514 (study PRJEB26160, sample SAMN06269048) | microbial mat metagenome | isolation source: Oligotrophic lake microbial mat | place... | reverse complement strand
GATACGAATTGGATACCCCGCCGGAGCAGGTGGCGAGAAATGGAGTACATGTTCCGTGAAGTCTGCGCGGCGATACTACCCGCAAACGGCCTGGTAAACACACTCGCGGATTGGCCAAAGATCGCGATGCAGCTTGCGGAATCCAAACGGAAACGAAAGAGGTTCTTTCTTAAGTAAACGCTTATGGGGTGGGACCGCCAGCGCGCCCCGGCAGACCACACGCCCGATCGACAAGCTTGATCAGGTCCAGTCGCTCGGCAACCCACACCAAAGCCCCGGCGTCGCCAACCCGTCGCGCCCCTATCGTGCGTGTGGATGCCAAATCGGCCACTGGCGGCGGATCCGCCGAACCCAAGACGGCCTGGCGCGCGAAAGGCCGCTGCCGAACCGGGTCCCACAGCGACTGGGAAGCGATCCGGTATCTGCGCCCACCCAACTCGCGCTCAAATATATTCATTCTTTCATCTAGCCATCAGCATCTGCTTATGTCAAGCGAAACATGCGCCAAGAAGCCGCCGCATTGCCATTTGAGCCGCGCTACGCTCTCAGATTTGCGAAAGTAGAGCTAGCGGCCGGTCCGGGCGGCGACGGCTTCTTCAATCAGCGATATCAGTTCCTCGCGAGTGACGGTGATCCGTTCACCGCCGCCCGAGTCTTCGGCGGTGACGGGGCAGCCGGGCGCCATGGTGGTGCGGGACGTGACGCCGTAGCGGCCGCGGGCCTCGAAGAGCTTGTCCACTTCAGCGCGCGGAAGAAGCTTGGGGCCGCCGAGCATTTCGGCCACGAGAGCGATGCGGGCGACGTGTTCCAGCGTCTCCATGCGAAAGTAAGCCTGCCAGATATCCTGACCGGAACAGACAGCGCCGTGGTTGCCAAGGAGAATGGCGTCGTGCTGCGGGATGTACGGCTTGATGCTCTCGCTGAGCGCGGGGGTGCCGGGGAGGCCGTAATCGGCCAGCGGCACGCAGCCGAGCATGACGACGACTTCAGGCAGGATGGCTTGATTCAGCGGGCGGCCGGCGACGGCGAAGCCGGTGGAGACGGGCGGATGGGCGTGGACAACGGCGCCGATGTCGGGCCTCATGCTGTAAATGGTGAGATGCATCATGATCTCACTGGTGCGTTCCCGGCGGCCTTCCACTTTCGTGCCTTTGGCGTCGACGACGATGAGATCGTCCGGCGTCATCATGCCCTTGCTGATATTGGTGGGCGTGCAGAGGTAGCGGTCCTCACCAAGCTTGACGCTGAGGTTGCCGTCATTGGCGGCGACCCATCCCTTCTGATACATGAGACGGCCGATTTCGCAGATTTGTTGGCGCGGATCGCGCTCACTTTCGGCCATGGAACAAACTATTTTATCAGAGGCGGCTGATAGACTGAAGGGAGTGAGCGGAAGCCGACTTTGCCCGAGTTGCCGGGCGTTAATAGATGCGGAGATTGGCCAGTGTCCATATTGCAGCGCCGCGGTGGGCGCGCGTACTTCGCGGGCGGCGCCGGAGGACGGGATCACGGACAAACTGGTGCCGCATGGAAAGATGGCGGTGGCGCTGCTGCTGTTGGTGAATTCGGCGCTGTTTGTGGCCATTTTCGTTTCCGGCTCGACGACACTGCGCGACTACGGGGCGAAATGGCTGCCCGGAATTTTGAGCGGCGACTGGTACCGGCTGATCACGGCCGGATATCTTCATGTCCAGTTTTTGCACATCCTGATGAACATGATGGGGCTCTTCAACCTCGGCCCGTTGGTAGAGGAAGTGTATGGGACGCGGCGGATGTTCGCACTCTACACGGTCGCGACGGTGTTCGGATTTATTTTGAGCGCAATGTGGTCGCCGCGAACGTACTCATTGGGCGCGAGCGCCGGAATCTTTGGACTGCTCGGGGCGTTGATCGCCTATGGCGTTCACAGCAAGTCATTCGCCGCGAAACACCTGCAACAGCAGTGCCTGTTGAACGCTGGCATCGGATTCGCGATGGGCGGATTTATGCCGATGATCGACAACGCGGCGCACCTTGGCGGGTTGGCCGGCGGGTTCGCGGTGGCCTATTTAGCTGGGCTGCCCGAGGACTCGACGGATGCCAAGGAGAAGCTATGGGGACTGCTTTCGCTGGTCTCCCTGCTGCTCACGCTATTGGCTTTTATTGAACTTTCACGGCGTATTGCGATGCATAACGCGCTCCCTTTTGGGGCCGGATAACAAAGTGAGGACGAGCCGGTTGTGCCCGAACTGCCGGGCGTTGATCGATGTCCGGACAGACCATTGCGCCTTCTGCGGCATTACGGTGGGGGCAAGCGGATTTCAAATGGGAAAGAGAAATCCCGTGCTGGACTGGCTGATGCCCAACGGTAAGCTGGCGGTGGGCCTGATTCTGGTTGTGAACGTGCTGCTATTCGCCGTGAATACAATGACCGGGACGCGGGCGCTGGTGCAGTATGGCGAAAAGTGGCTGCCGGCGATACAGAACGGCGACTGGTACCGGCTGATCACCGCGGGGTATTTGCATCAGGGGTTGAGTTTCGATGCACGGACGCCGTGGTGGCTGTCGGCGGTGCAGTTCCTGCATATCTTTCTCAATATGGCCGGGCTCTACAACGTGGGCACGATTGTGGAAGAAATCTATGGCACGCGGCGAATGTTCGCGAGCTATTCCGCGGCGACCCTCGTGGGGTTCATCTTGAGCGCGATGTGGGCGCCGCGCGTTCCATCGTTGGGCGCGAGCGCGGGCATCTTCGGACTGCTCGGAGCGCTGATCGCTTACGGCGTATTGAGCAGATCACTCGTCGCGCGGCGGCTGCAAACCGTTTGCCTGCTGAATGCGGGAATCGGGTTCATCATGGGCGCTTTCCTGCCGATGATCGACAACGCTGCGCATTTGGGCGGTTTAGTGGGCGGATTCGCGGTGGCGTATCTAGCCGGACTGCCGGGCTGGGTGGACGATACTCGCGAGAAGCTGTGGGGACTGATCTCGCTGGTGTCGCTGTTGTTGACGCTGGCGGCGTTCTACGAGTTGTTCTATCGCGTGTTTATGCGAAGGGCGGCGGGATAGAGCTTGCTTGGACGTTGACCGCGGAAACCGCCCTTGAGGGTCACGTCCTGGAAACGGCCGCCTTGTCCGGAAGCGTTACCGAGCCGCGAGCGTCTGCGAGCCGGGACGCCTGCAAGCCCGCTGATATAATGACGGGAAGTGCTTCCACAACTTGAATCGCGCATTCTCAGCGCGGTTTTCCAACATATACTTATTCGTTATGGCGTTGAGATCGCGGTCGCTTTGGAGCAACCGCGCCAAGCGTCATTTGGCGAGCTCGCCCTGCCGGTGGCTTTCCAACTCGCCCGGCAATTGAAAAAAACGCCGCGCGCTATTGCGGAAGAACTGGTGGCGGAACTGCCGTCAATCGCCGGTGTTCAGACGCTGGAAGCGGCTGGCGGGGGCTACATCAATTTGCGGTTGGACCGTGGCGCGCTGTGCGCGGCAGCGATCGCTCCGGCGCCGGCCGATGCCATCGCCGTTGACGGCAAAGTTATCGTGGAACACACGAACATTAATCCGAACAAAGCGGCGCATATCGGCCATTTGCGGAATGCGATTCTGGGCGATACTTTCGTGCGGATTCTACGCGCAACCGGCCGGCGGGTTGAAGTACAGAACTATATCGACAACACGGGCGTGCAAGTGGCGGATGTTGTGGTTGGCTTCCACTACCTCGAGAAGAAAACCCTCATGGAGGTAGAGGCTCTGGCCCGCGGCCGAAAGTTCGACTATTACTGCTGGGATGTATATGCCAGGATTTCCCAGTACTACAAGGACAATCCGGATTCCTTGCGGTGGCGCCACGATACCCTCCACGCGATTGAAGAAGGATCTGGAGAGTTGGCTTCGATTGGGACGGTAGTTTCAGACCACATTGTATACTGCCACCTTGCGACGATGTGGCGTTTGGGCATAACGTACGATGTTTTGCCCAGAGAGAGCGAGATTCTGAAGCTGAAGTTTTGGGCACGTGCTTTCGAACTGCTGAAGGAGCGCAAGGCGATCTATTTGGAGACGGAAGGGAAGAACGCTGGCTGTTGGGTAATGCCGGGCTCTGCGTTCGACGAGAATCGCGAGGATGAAGACTCAAAAGTCATAGTTCGTTCGAATGGGACTGTCACTTATGTGGGCAAGGATATTGCTTACCAGATGTGGAAGTTCGGACTACTTGGAATAGATTTTTACTATACGAAGTTTCAGTTCGGAATTGGCGGGCGACGGATTTGGGCAATTTGGACGTCGGACACCCCCGATCACCAGCACCCTGAGAAGATGTCCTTCGGCGGCGGGAGCAAGGTTTTCAACGTCATCGACTCGCGACAGAGTTATTTGCAGGACGTCGTTGTCGCCGGGTTGAAGGCATTGGGTTATCACGAACAGGCAGCCAATTCCATCCACTTCAGCTATGAAATGGTGGCGATGTCACCGCGGGCGTGCGTGGAGATGGGAATCGAATTGAGCGCGGAAGACCAAGCCAAGCCGTACGTCGAAGTAAGCGGCCGCAAAGGACTGGGCGTGAAAGCCGATGACTTAATCGACAAGCTGATCGACTCGGCGCTGGCCGAAGTCGCCAGCCGCAATGCGAACAAAACGGCCGATGAACAGCTCTCCGCCGCGTCGGAAATCGCGATCGGAGCGCTGCGCTATTTCATGCTGAAGTTCACGCGGAACACGGTGATCGCCTTTGACTTCCAGGAAGCGCTCAGCTTCACCGGCGAGACCGGTCCGTACGTGCAATACGGCGCGGTGCGCGCCGGGAAAATATTGCAGAAGGCTGGAGATATGCCGGATTTTCCGGCGGTTCTCACCGCGCCTGTTTGCGCGCGATTGTTGGAAGAGGAAGGCCTGTGGCAGAATCTGCTGGCCGTGTCGCGGACCGGTCAGGCGATCGCCGCCGCGCTCGCCAACGGCGAACCGGCGCACATGGCCCGCTTCGCTTTCCAACTGGCGCAGCAGTATTCGAGCTTCTATCGCGACTATCCCGTGATCCAGGAAGCGGACGCCGAAAAGCGCGCGTTCCTCCTTTGGCTCACGGCGCGGTTTCGCGCCGAGTTGGAACGAACGCTAAACATTTTAGGGATCAACGTCCCGGCGTTCATGTAGAATTCTAAGGATTTCCATGGCAATCAAGAATACATTCAACGCCACTAAGCCTCTCATGGCCGGCGGCAAAAACTACACCATTTACAGTCTGCGGGCGTTGGAGGAACAGGGCGTTACCAAACTGGCCCGCCTGCCTTATTGCATCCGCGTGTTACTGGAAAACATTGTTCGCAATGAAGACGGCGTATCGTTCAAAGCGGCCGACGCGGAGTATGTCGGCAAATGGGACTCGACCGTCGCCGCGCAGGACGTCAACATGATGCCGGCCCGTGTCCTGCTGCAGGACTTCACCGGCGTCCCCTGTGTCGTTGACCTGGCCGCCATGCGCGACGCTCTGGCTGCCATGGGCGCCGACCCTAAGAAGGCGAACCCCCTTATCCCCGTTGACCTGGTCATCGATCACTCCGTACAGGTGGACCACTTCGGCGCCGCCGATTCCTTCGACCTAAACACAATCCTTGAGTACCAGCGCAACCGCGAGCGCTACCAGTTTCTGAAGTGGGGTCAATCGGCGCTTCGAAACTTCCGCGCGGTGCCGCCGGAAACCGGCATCGTTCATCAGGTCAATCTCGAATATCTCGCGTCTGTTGTCTTCACCAAAACCGAGGGCGATGAGACCATCGCTTATCCCGATTCACTCGTCGGCACCGACTCGCACACCACTATGATTAATGGCATCGGCGTCGTCGGTTGGGGCGTTGGCGGTATTGAAGCCGAAGCCTGCATGCTCGGCCAGCCCATCACCATGCTGCTGCCGCAAGTGGTTGGGTTTAAGCTCCACGGCCGGTTGAAGGAAGGCGTCACCGCCACCGATCTCGTCCTTACCGTTACGCAGATGCTGCGCAAGAAGGGCGTCGTCGGCAAGTTCGTCGAATTCTTCGGCGATGGCGTTTCCGCGCTGCCGCTGGCGGACCGCGCTACCATCGCCAACATGGCCCCCGAATATGGAGCCACCATCGGCTTCTTCCCGATCGACGAGCAGACGCTGCTTTATCTCCATCTTTCGAACCGCAGCGAAGAGCAAATTGCCCTCGTCGAAGCATACGCCAGGGAGCAGGGCCTGTTCCTGGAACAGGGCGCGCCGGACCCGGTTTACAACGATACTCTTGAGCTCGAACTCTCCACCGTCGTGCCGTCGATGGCCGGTCCCAAGCGCCCGCAGGATCGCATCAACTTGCCCGATGTGAAGGCCAACTTTCTTTCCACGCTGGTTGGCGATCCCAAGGATGGCGGGGTTGTGAAAGACGGCGCCGTTGTCATCGCCGCCATTACCAGTTGCACCAACACATCGAACCCGTCGGTGATGGTCGCGGCCGGCTTGCTGGCGAAAAAGGCCATTGAAAAGGGCCTGATGACGAAGCCGTGGGTGAAGACTTCGCTGGCGCCCGGATCGAAAGTCGTCATCGACTACCTCACCGACGCGAAGCTCCTGCCTTATCTTGAGAAGTTGAAGTTCAACCTGGTCGGCTATGGCTGCACCACCTGCATTGGCAACTCCGGCCCGCTACCGGACGATGTTTCCGAAGCGGTCACGCGGGAGAAACTGACGGTGGCGGCGGTGCTCAGCGGGAACCGTAATTTTGAAGGCCGCGTCAACCCGCAGGTGCGCGCGAACTATCTGGCCTCGCCGCCGCTGGTGGTGGCGTATGCGCTCGCGGGCCGCGTCGATATGGATCTGCAGAACGACTCGCTTGGGACCGGCGCCGATGGCAACGAAGTTTATCTCCGCGACATCTGGCCGACGGACGCCGAAATCGCGGCTTCGCTCAAGATCAGCGTCCGCCGCGACCAGTTCGCGCGCCAGTACGCCGACGTCTTCAAAGGAGACGCCAATTGGGCCGGGATTACCGCTGTCGAATCCGATCAATATGCGTGGGACGACGACTCCACGTACATTAAGAAGCCCCCGTACTTCGACAACCCGATCGATCCGGAAACGTCGATTACCGACATTGCTAACATGCGCGTCTTGGCGGCGGTGGGCGATTCGGTGACCACCGACCACATCTCTCCGGCCGGCAATATCGCCAAGGATTCCCCGGCCGGCAAGTATTTATTGGATCTCGGCGTCGCCGTGAAGGACTTCAACAGCTACGGCGCGCGCCGCGGCAACCATGAAGTGATGGTGCGCGGCACGCTGGCCAACATTCGCCTGAAAAATACCATGGTTCCGGGCACCGAAGGCACTTGGACGGTACACGTTCCCACCGGCGAGACGATGTGGATCTACGACGCCTCCATGCGGTACCGGGCCGCGGGTACGCCGTTGATGATTATCGCCGGCAAGGAGTACGGCTCCGGCTCATCCCGCGACTGGGCGGCAAAGGGTGTCGCGCTGCTCGGCGTCCGCGCTGTGATTGCGGAAAGCTTTGAGCGCATCCACCGGTCCAACCTGGTTGGCATGGGCGTGTTGCCGCTGGAATTTATCGACGGCGACACTAAGGATTCGCTCGGCCTCACCGGCTTCGAGAAAATCTCGGTCACTGGGGTAAAGACCGCGATCTTCGGCCACAAAATCGCCGGCGTAACCGCTACCGCCGCGGACGGCACGGTGAAAACTTTCAACGCCAAAGTGCGCATTGATACGCCGATGGAAGTGGAATACTACCGGCATGGCGGGATTCTGCCGTTCGTGTTGGGCCAGCTTGCGGCGCGTTAGCGAGGGTGTATCGGGGGGGTGCTGACTCGTGATGGTTGGAAAACAGCGATAATAGTGAATCGCCCCGAGAACCTCTTGCACGGCCTTATTACCGACGGTCTCGCTGTGCTGCTTTGCTTGAATCGCGACTCGCCGTACTCCGAGGTCAACAATTAGGTCTGCTCCGTGGTCGTCACTGGCCGGAGTCGTCTCAGCCTCCGAAAGGCCCGATTCGTGCAGGAGGCGGCATAGCCACTGTTCAAACTCATCGCCCTTCAGACGGCGGCAGTAGTCCAGCGTCAATTGAAATTCGGGGCGCGGGGCGGCTCGGCGCTCGAGATACGTCCTCAATATCGTGGATCGCAGTTACTCAAGGCTATACGAACCTTCCAGGAAATCGAATGCCCGTGCGAGAAATACGATCAAGCCCGCCCCAACGCTGCCGCGCGGCCGATTGACTTGAGTGCTTAAACAACTTCGCGAGAAGGACTGACGCCTTACCTCCTGGCGAGGAACCGGTTGACGAACCGCTCTTGCCCGTCGCGGAACGCGCCTCATCGCCCCGGTTCCATGGAAACGGTAAGCTGGTTTTTTTTATTGCAACAGGAAAGTTCGGAATGCGTTCAATATTGGCAGCCGAATCTCAACTCCAATTGCGGCGCGACCGCCGGTTGCACCGCCACCAGACCCCGAATCGTGATCTGCGTGCCATCGGTCAGCATCAGATACGTGACCTCGCTATCGGCCATCACGTCTTCAATCTGTTTTCCAACCAGAGTCTCCGCCAGTAAGCTCATGTGGAACCTATCGGCATTGCCGGCAGAAAACTTTCGGCTCTGCCGCGCCTGATATGATGGCCCGGATATGAATCGTCGAGCGTTTTTTCATGCCTGTGCGGGCGCCGCGGGCGTTGCTTCGCTGGCGGACCGCGCGGATGCCGCCGGGCTGCCCAAGACCAAGATCACCCGCGTCCGGTACTTCCGAACGCCTACCGATGCGGCGGGGCGGCCGAATACGCGGCAACCGCTGTTTAATCAGAGCACGAATGTGGTTCTGGTTGAGACCGATTCCGGGCTGGTTGGCGTCGGAGAGGGCGGTTCCGGGGACACAATGGAGCAGTGCGCCGGGTTGTTGATTGGTGAAGATCCCTTCCGCACGGACCGGCTGTGGCAGACCATGTACCGGGCCTATTTCTATCCGGCGGGACGTGAGAAAGTTCACGCGCTGGGGGCGTTGGACGTGGCGCTGTGGGACCTGAAGGGCAAGGCGCTCGGCGTGCCTGTTTATCAGTTGCTGGGCGGCCAGTCGCGGGACCACGTGGAGTGTTATTCCACTGGGTTTCCGGCGCGGGGAACACAGCGGGAAGTCGCCAAGGCTTGTGTCGACGCGGGCTTTCAAGCGTACCGGATTTCCACCGATACGCCGGGGCCGATGGTGGACCGGTTTGCGAACGTGAAGCGGGTCTATGAGTTGTGCAAGGAGGTTCGGGAGGGCGTTGGGCGGGACGGCGGATGGTGCATTGATTTCCATACCGAACTCGATATGCCGGACGCGGTGGCGCTGGCGAACATGATTGAACCGCTGCGGCCGTACTTTGTGGAGGATCTGGTGCGAAGCGAAAACCCGGCGGTTTATCGCACGTTGCGCCATCAAGTGAAGGTGCCGATCGCGGTTGGCGAACAGTTCGGACCGAAGTGGGATTGGAATGAGCTGATTGAGGATCATTTGACCGACTACGCGCGGGCGACGATTCCGAATGTGGGCGGGATCACCGAGTTTCAGAAGATTGCGGCGATGTGCGAGACGCATTATGTGGGCCTGGTGCCGCACTTTACGGGGCCGATTTCGGAGGCGGCGATGGTGCATTGTTCGACGGCATTTTCGGGACCGGTGCTGATGGAACTGGTGATGGGCGGGACGCGGCCGTGGCCCTATTTGAATCAGAGTTACGACATGAAAAACGGGAAGTTGTGGCCGAACGATCGGCCGGGATTGGGTGTCGACGTGGACACATCGAAGCTCCAGCAGATTGGCGACTATAAGGACGCGTACTCGTTGACGCCGATGTTGAAGCGGCCGGATGGATCGTATACGAACTGGTAGTACTGCATTCTCTGTATTGACTTGTGCCCTTTCGCGACATAAGGTCAAGGGACACAAGACAACGGGCCGAGAAGGGGATTGGGGTGAAGTTCTACCTTGCAACCATGTGCGTGACCACGCTGTTTCCCGTGGTTGCGTACGGGCAGATCCACATTGAGGGGTCGGTCCGCGATGCGAATAATGCGCCGCTGGGGGGCGTTCGCGTCACGGTGCAGATTGCGGCCAGCGGAACTGTTCAAGGTTTTAGCGATCCTGGCGGGCGTTTTTCGCTGCGCGCCGCCGCTGCCGGTCCGTATGAAATTGTCGCGGAGAAGGAAGGCTACTACGCGGCGCGGCTGAATGGGGCTACGCTCGACGCGGACGGCGTGGACGTCGCGTTGGTACTGCATCCCGTGGGGACGTTAAATGAGTCCCTTGATGTGACGACGGCGCCAACGACGCTCGACATGGACTCAACGACGACGAAGCGCAGCCTGAGCGGGCGAACGATCATTGATGTTCCCTATCCCAATACCAACGATTTACGGAATGCGATGCGGGCGGTGCCGGGCGTGGTTCGCGATTCCCGAGGCGGGCTGCACGTCAATGGCGCAGCGGAAGAACAAGTGCTTTTTACGCTGAATGGCTTCAACGTCAATGACCCGTTGACGGGCCGCTTCGATTCGCGGATGAGTGTGGAATCGGTGCAATCGGTGGAAATTAGCAGTGGCAATTTGACGGCGGAATTTGGAAAGGGATCCGGCGGGACGGTAGCCGTGCGGTCCCAAACAGGGGACGACCGGTTTCGATATTCGGCGACAAACTTCGTTCCCGGATATGAGAACCGGAAGGGCTGGACGATTGGCGATTGGACGCCGCGCTTTGGCATTGCCGGTCCCATTCGGCGCGGACGCGCGTGGTTTTCGAATAGCTCGGATGTGCAATATGTCAAGACGGTGGTCCGCGAACTCCCGAAGGGAGAGGACCGGAATTCGAGTTTGCGGTTGAGCAACATGCTCACCGGACAGGTGAATCTGACACCATCGAATATCGTTCACGCCGGGTTTCTGATGAATAGCTGGAATGCCCCGAGAACGGGGATGACGGCCATCGACCCGGTTGAGACGACCGTGGACCGGCGATCCCGTCAATACTTTTTTCATATCAAGGATCAAATGTATTTCCGGCGTGGCATGTTGATTGAAGTGGGCTATGGTTCGAACCGGACTTATGGCCGGGAAATTCCACAGGGGCACCAGATGCTGTCGTACACCTCGCAAGGCAAGCGCGGCAACTATTTTGTGGATGGGACCCGTTATGCCAGCCGCGATCAAATACTGGCGAATGCGTTTCTGCCTTCTTTCTCGTTTTGGGGCGGTCACCAGTTGAAAGCGGGCTTCGACTTGAATCATCTGGCGTATTCGCAGGACGTCCGCAGGACGGGATACCAGAACTATTCGGATCTCGGCGTGCGGACGAGGCGGACCGTTTTCAGCGGCAGCGGAGTGGTGCGGAAGACGAATGAAGAGGCAAGCTTTTATCTGCAGGATTCGTGGCGTCCACGGGCGCGTCTGCTGGTTGAAGCGGGGATGCGCGGAGATTGGGACCGGCTGGTGGGCCGCTGGAATGGTTCGCCGCGGCTGGGGGTTTCCTGGTCTCCGGCGGGCTGGGACGACACCAAGTTTTATGGCGGATTCGCGCAGGTGTTCGACGCGACCAACCTACGGCTTTTCTCCCGGCCCGACGATCAGAGTGTGTTGACCAGTTACTATCTACCCGATGGGAGACTGGGGCGGGGACCGGCGATCACGCAGTTTACGATTGGCGGCCGGCGGTTGGATCGTCCGCGTTCGCGGAACGTTTCGTTGGGAGCCGCGCACGCGCTGGCGAACGGAGTTACGGTTAGAACCGACTATCTGAGGCGTCGCGGGGCGCGAGCGTTCACTTATAGGAGTACCGATCCGCCGGATGGATATGCCGAATCGGAAGTGTTTGACTCGTTCTACAATTTGGGGAATGGCCGTTTCGACGTTTTCGATTCTGTATCGTTTAGCGTGCGGCACGTCATTCGGCGGCAGTATGAATGGATGGCCAGTTATACGAAGTCGCGGGCGCTATCGAACGCGGTGGTGGATGTAAGTCTGGACGATCCAACGATAGTTACGGAAAATGCCGGGCCAATGCCATGGGACGCGCCGCATCGCTTCATGGGTTGGGCGTATCTTCCGTTGCCGCGCAAGGATTGGGCGATTGCCTGTTTTCTGGATAACCGGTCCGGGTTTCCATTCAGCACGCAGAATGAAGATGGGCGGATTGAGGGCAAAGTCAATGCGCGGAGGTTCCCAACCTTTTTTGAAATGAACCTGCATTTGGAGCGGCGCTTTGCGTACCGGGGGCATAAGTGGGCGTGGCGATTCGGAGCGAACAATATCAGTAACCGGATCAATCCGGACTCCTTGAATCCGTTCGTTGGTCCGGGGCAGGCGGTGCGGTTTTATGGCGGGACGGGGCGGTCGTTCAACGCGCGGATCCGGTGGCTGGGGCGGGTGTTATAAATAGAGCGAGCGCGGCGAGCCGGGCGGCGGCGGGGTGGTTCGCGTCGAAGGTGAGGAGTAGTTCGCGTTCTTCGGAGGTGAGGCGGACGCGGCGGTGGAGACGGTTCGTGCAATCGGGGCCGGCGGCGGCCTGGAAGCTGGCCAAGGGGCAGGGGATTGGGCCGATCGCCGGGTTGTCGGTGCGGACAGTCCAGAGATCGTCGCGCCAGCCGCTCCAAAGCACGGCGGCGACGAAGGGAGATGGCATACCGGCGATCTCAATTTCATGGGCTGGAACCACCGCGGCCCGCTGCAATTGCTGGATCACGCCGAGGTACATTTCGTCCGATACCGCGGAGGTTTTCTCGGCGTTTAGGGCGATGTTCAAGTCGAGGATGGACTCTGGGCCGGGGGTGCCGGGAGACGGGAGGCCGGCATGGCAAAGAAGTGTCTGGCGGAAATAGCGGCCGACGAGCCAATCAAGGTACTGTTCGCGCTGGATGATATCGGCGCCCGCATTTTCCAACTGGGATTGGACCGTTTCCGATTGGGCGAATGAGTTGGCGAAGAAACGGGGTTCGCCGGCGAATTGGAGTTGATGGCGGCCGGCGTGGCTGACAAATTCGTGGAAATAGAGGGCGTCGCGGTCCGGCACGAGATATTCGTGAACAAGGTAGTAGTCGGGTGTTTGGCGGGCGTCGTCCCATTCGGCGCGCAGGGCGCGGGCGTACGCGGAATCGGGCTTGATGAAAGAATGCGTGAGCAGGTCCAGGGCCTCGCGCCGGTTGGGGAAGTAGCGAAGGCTATCGCGGACCAGGCTGCGCAGATGCCCGCCGGGAAGGGTGTTGTAACTGATGTAGGCGAGGCCGTGCGGGGAAAGGCATCGGTGGATAATGGCGAGGATGGCGTCGCGGGTGGCGGAGGGGACCCAGGAGTAAACGCCATGGGCGACGATATAGTCGAAGGAGCCGGGCGGGCTTTCAAAATCGTCAATCGACAGGCAGTGGAACTCGACGTTTTTGGCGCCGATGGCGGTGGCGGCTTCGTTGGCGCGGCTGATGTGCGCAGGGCTGTAATCGATGCCGGTGAAACGGCCGCCCGGGATGGACACACTCATGGCGAGGAGGTTGAAACCGGTGCCGCAGCCGAGTTCCAGGACACGGCAGTTTTCGACAGCGGGCGGTGTGAGGCCGGTGATCGAGGCGATGGCGGAAATGACTCCGGGGTGGGAATCCTGGAAAGTAAGATCGCCGTAGGAGATCTCGCCGGGTTCACGCATGACGCTCAAGTGTATTGTAACTGGAGGTGATTATGAAACTGTTGATGGAGGTGGCGGTGCGGGCGGCGACGCTGGCGGATGTGAAGTTTCTGGTGGAGGGCAACGCGCGGATGGCGCTGGAGACGGAGAATTTGACGCTGGACCGGCAGCGGCTGCGCACGGGCGTGGAGGCTGTGTTCGCGGATGCGGAGCGCGGGTTTTATTTGATCGCGGAAGTGGATGGGGAGCCGGCCGGGCAGATGATGATCACTTACGAATGGTCCGACTGGCGGAATGCGGTTTTCTGGTGGATACAGAGCGTTTATACGGTGCCGAAGATGCGGGGCCGGGGGGTGTTCAAAGCCTTGTATGCGGCGGTGGAAGAGATGGCGGAACAACGCGGCGGGGTGTGCGGTTTGCGGCTCTATGTGGAGGCGCACAACGAAGCGGCGCAAGCCACTTACCGGCGATGCGGGATGAGCGAGACGGTTTATCGAATGTTTGAAAAAGCGCGGTAAACCAGGGTGGGAGTGATATCCTCAGAATTCTGCTCTGGATATGCCGGAATTCACTCCGCAACTGCTAATCGACATTTTCACGATTGTACTGATCGACCTGCTGCTTGCGGGGGACAACGCCGTGGTGATTGCGATGGCGGTGAAAACGCTCACTCCCAAAGAGCGGAAGCTGGGCATAGGTATCGGCGCGGCGGTGGCCGTGATCCTGCGCATCGGGCTGACGTTCGTGGCGTCGCAACTGCTGCAGACGCCGTGGATCAAGCTGGCGGGCGGCGTGTTGATTTTTTGGATTGCGATCAAGCTGTTGACCGATGCGGCGGAGGACGAAGCGACGGGGCATCACGGGCACACGTTCTGGTCGGCGATCTGGTACATTATGGTGGCCGATCTGACGATGTCGCTCGATAACATTCTGGCGGTGGCGGCGACATCGAAGGGGAACTTCGCGCTCCTGATGTTTGGGCTGGGGTTGAGCATTCCCTTTGTTATTTTTACCAGTACGCTGCTGTCGCGCATCATGGACAAGTATCCGATCGTGGTGTGGATTGGCGCCGCGATTCTGGGGCGCGTCGGGGCGGAGATGATCATCACGGATCCGGTGGTACAGGGAGCGCTGCATCCTTCCACGGCCATGGAAATCGGCGCGCAGGTAGCGGGGGCGCTGATTGTGATTGGTGTTGGCAAATACTTGGCGCAACGGCGGATGGTTAAGTTGTGATAACGTATCGGCGCATGATTCGCCGAACGTTTCTAACTACTTCTTTTCTTGGGTCCCTGGCTTACGCCAAGCCCCGGATCGACGAATACGATCCGGGAAATATCAAGTTATCGCACCGTATGGTGATCCGGTCGCTGTCCGATGAGGACCTGCAATTCCTGCAGCAACTGGGAATCAGGTGGTGCCGGATTGAGTTTGGCGACGCGGCGCCGTTTGAGTTCATGAAGGCCACTGTGGACCGGCTGGCGCGGTTCAACATGAAGATCTTTTCGGGCGTTCACTATGCGTACCGGCATTTGGACGTGCAGTTGGGGCGCGGGCGGCGGGACGAAGTTATTGAGACTTACTGCCAGTTCCTGCGTGACTGCGGGAAGTTGGGAATACCGGTTTCGAACTACGATTGGCATCCGGCGAACACGTATACGACGTCGATCATCGAGACGCCTCGCGGCTACCGGGCGCGAGAGTTTTCGGTGGACGATTTCCGCAAGAAAGTGGAGAAGCAGGCATTTGAGCGGGAGTATTCGGCGGACGATATCTGGGCGACCTACACGTACTTCATGAAGGCCGTGCTGCCGGTGGCGGAGAAGGCCACCGTGCGGCTGGCGCTGCATCCGGACGATCCGCCGCTGGCGAAGATGAACGGCGTGGCGAAGGTGTTGACGCACTACGACGGCTATGCGCGCGCTGAGAAAATTGCGGGGAGTTCGAAGCACTGGGGCCTGACGTTCTGCGTGGGAACATGGAGCGAGGGCGGGACGCAGATGGGCAAGGATGTGTTCGGGATGATCAGGGATTTCGGCGGGCGAGGGAAGATTGTCGACGTCCACTACCGGAACGTGTCGTCGCCGTTGCCGAGATTTCACGAGACGTTTCCGGAGGACGGCTACATGGACATGTACGCGGTGATGAAGGCGTTGCGGCAGGTGCGTTTTAACGGGTCGATTGTCCCGGACCATGTGCCGGAACTGGTGGGAGACAAGGGGATGCGCCGGGCTGGAGTGGCCTATTGCATTGCGCAGATGCGAGGGCTGCTGCGGCGCGCGAATGAGGAAGTGGGGTAGTGGCAGGGTCGGATTACGACACCGCCGCCTATCCCCCTGGTGCATACCCTCAATCCCATCCGGACCGGCTGGCGGCTATCGGCATGTTACTCGGCATGGACGCGCCGCCGATTGATGGCTGCCGCGTTTTGGAGATCGGTTGCGGCGATGGGTCGAATCTGATTCCCATGGCTGTCGGCCTGCCGCGCAGCACATTTTTCGGGATCGATCTGGCGACGGCGCCCATTGAACGCGGCCGGGTTTTGATCGCCGCGGCGGGGCTGAAGAATGTGCGCTTGGAACCGATGAATTTGCTGGAGTTTCCCGCGGATAGCGGAGCCTTCGACTACATCATCGCGCACGGTTTCTATTCGTGGACGCCGGATTTGGTGCGCGTGAAAATGTGGGAGGTGATGGCCGATCGCCTCTCCGCTAATGGCGTGGCCTACGTCAGTTACAACGCTTACCCAGCCGGTTATTTTAGGAATGCGGCGCGGGACATGATGGGCTTTCACCTGGGCGTCCGCCAGACACCGGATGCCGAGCGGGCGTTGACAGGGCGCGAGTTCATCGCGACACTGGCGCGCCATTCGACGGGTAAGAGAGTTTGGAAAACGGTCCTCGAATTTGAGTCGGAGCGATTGAACAAACGCCGGCTGGCGGTGCTTCGTCATGATGAGTTGGGGGACAACTACGCGCCGTTCCAGTTCTCCGATGTGGCCGCCGCCGCCGATGCGGCCGGCTTTCAATACCTTGCCGAGGCGAGCCTGCGGCGGCTATTCACTCCAGTGGATCCGCCCCTGCAAAAAGCTTTGGATGAACTGGCGCCGGCGGGGCTTATCGAACGCGAGCAGTATCTCGATTATCTGGAGTTTCGCAGTTTTCGGGAGTCCCTATTTTGCCGCAATAGTGTTTCGCTGGAGCGGGAGGGCGCAGGCCGGCGAATGTCAAAGGCGTGGCTGGCGTCGCCTTTGTGCAAGAGCGGGAACCAGTTTCGGGACTCGCGCAGCAATGGCGCTATGGAGACGAATGATCCGGCGGTGATCGGGCTTTTGGAGCGTCTCAGCGCGATTTGGCCTTCAGCGGAGAGATTCGAAGATTTGCCGGGCGATTCGGGAATTGGTCAACTCGTATCGGCGGGGCTGGTGGACCTTCGTACACATCCGCTGGTGCCGCTCCGGGTGGCAGGCCGGATTCCTGTCGCCAGCCCGTTGGCGCGCGCCCAGTTTGCGGTGGGGACCCGCGCGACGAACCTGCTGCACGGGACGGTGGAGATGGTGGATGCCGGCGCACGCCGGACAATTTGCCGGCTCGATGGAACACAGACGCTGCGCAGTTTAGAGCGGCTATTTGCCGGGGCTCCCGGAGGCGTGGATGCCGCGTTAGGGCAGTTGTACCGTCATGGATTGCTGCTGTATTGAGAATCGAAGACTTCCTCCTCTAGTCACGAAACTGTAACTCAATCGTCAGAACCCTGTATCCATCGCCGCCTACGCTGGAATCAGATATGCTTCCAGTCTTCTTTCGTAAGCTCCCGCTCTTCCTCTGTATAACCGCCGTTTCCTGGGCTCAAGTCGACCGGGCCACCCTCAGCGGCACCGTAACCGACCCCTCCGGCGCTAACGTCGACGATGCTAAAGTGTCCATTGAATCCGCCGCTACCGGATTTCGCCGCGATACGCTCACGTCGCCCTCCGGCGCCTATCAACTCCCCGGCCTCCCCGTCGGCGCATATACCATTTCGATCTCCAAGTCCGGCTTTAACACCGCCAGGTTTGACAAGGTCATCCTCACCGTCGGCCAGTCCCGCACCCTCGACGCCCAACTCTCCGTCGGCGCCATCGCTACGTCCGTGGAGATCTCCGCCGATGTCACCCCGCTCGAACAGAAGAACGCCGAAATTGGCACAGTAATCGGCGAGCAGCAGATCAAAAACATTCCTTTGAACGGCCGCCACTGGGCGTCGCTCATGGCCCTGGCGCCCGGCGCCGTCAACGTCGGCGAAGGCAACCAAAATTCCATTCGCTTCTTCGGCCGGCCCCGCGATGACAACAACTGGACCTTCGACGGCGTTGACGCCACCGGCATTAAGGACCCCCGGCAGGAAGGCAACCTGCGCCTCGTCATCTCCACCGATTCCATCGCCGAATTCCGCGTCAACTCTCTTCCCTTCACCGCCGAAGGCGGCACCGGCGGCGGCGCGCAAATCAACCTGGTCTCCAAGACCGGCACCAACAAATTCCACGGCTCGGCGTACGAATTCTTCCGCAATTCCGCCCTCGATGCCCGCCGCCCCTTCGATGGCGCCAACCCGCCGCCCTTCCGCCTGAATCAATTCGGCGGCAACCTCGGCGGCCCCATCGTCAGCGACAAGACATTCTTCTTCGCCAACTGGGAAAGCCTGTTCCAGCGCCTCACCATCTCCCGTGCCGACGGCCTTGTCCCCTCCGCCGCCTTCCGTCAGCGCACCCCCGCCGCTCTCCAAAGCCTCATCAATCTCTACCCCGTCGGCACCTCCCCCGGCGCCAACGCCAACGTCGATCGCCTCATCGCCGAAACTCCCGAAAAACGTAATGAACACAGCGGCATGGCCCGCGTCGATCATCGCATCAGCGACAAGCACAGCCTGTTTTTCCGCTTCGCCATGACCGATGGCCTCATCAGCCAGATCCGCAACGGTCTGCTCGAAACTCGCGATTCCAACATTCGTCCCACCAACATCACCGCTCAGTGGCAGCAGGTCTGGACGCCCGCGATGGTGAATGAAGTCAAGCTCGGCTTCAACCGTTCCGCCCTCACCCGCAACGATGTCGGCCGCATCCCGGAAGGCGTCGCTATCCCCGGCTTTACCAGCACCCAGCCCACCACGTACATCATTGAGAAACCCAGCGCTTACTCCGTCGTCGATAACCTCTCCTGGATCCGCGGCCGCCACACCGTCAAGATGGGCGGCGAAATCCGCCGCATTCATTTGAACGTCGGCAACGGTCCGGCCACCAGCGTCGCCTTCGCCAACCTCGACGCCTTCCTTCGCAATTCGCTCAACAGCGTCTCCATCGGCAGCCGTCTCGATACCGTCGGCGTCCGCCGCACATTTAGTTCCGTCTACTTCCAGGACGAAATCCGCATCAGTCCTGAGCTTACTCTGAACCTCGGCCTCCGCTACGAACACTACACCGTCTCCAAGGATGTCTACGGCCGCGGCCGCGTCTTTGACTTCGTTCGTTGCCAGGGCTTCTGCGCCCCCGGCACGCCCTGGTTCTTTCCCGACAACGACAACATCGCCCCGCGCGTCTCCCTCGCCTGGACCCCGAAAATGCTCGGCGGCAAAACCGTCGTCCGCACCGGCTACGGCCGCTACAACGGCCCCGGGCAGAATGACGACGTGACCGCCGCCATCGACAGTCTTCCCGAGAATCTCTCTCTCACCGCCGCCGACGCGCCCACGCTCAGCTACCCGCCCGCTCCGTTTCTGGCGCAACTCCGTTCGCAAGGCCAAACTCCGCGCAGCGTGCAGCGTGATCGCAAAGAACCCGAATCCCACATGTGGACGCTTTCCGTACAGCACCAATTACCCGGCAGCATGGTCGTCCAAGCCGCCTATGTCGGCAACGTCGGACGCAATCAGCTCACGCGGACTTACGTCAACACGCTCGACCCTGTCACTCGCCGCCGTCCGCTCACCGCCTTCGGCCAAATCGACGAAAAACGTTTCGACGGCAATACCAATTTCAACGGTCTGCAGTCTTCCCTCACGCGGTCGTTCTCCAAGGGCTTCCTTTTCCAGGCCCAATACATGTGGGGTCACGCCATCAGTGACAACGCCGGTTCCGGCGAAGGCGGCCAGATTCAGAACGTCGCCTGCCGCGCCTGTGACCGCGGCGACGCCGATTACGACATCCGCCACACCGTGACCGCCAACACCGTTTACCAGCTTCCCTTCGCCCCCGACCGCTGGTTCGGCGGCTGGGCAATGAGCGGTATTTTCACCGCCCGCACCGGCACGCCTTTTTCGGTAAGCATCACCCGTACCGCCGCCACTGTTCCTTCCGGTCAGACGCAGAACCAGCGAGCGGACTACGTTGGCGGTGACGTCTACGCTACGAACAAAAGACCCGCCCTCTGGCTCAATCCCGCCGCCTTCGCCCTCCCCGCCAATAACGTCTACGGTAACGCCGGCCGCAACCGTTTCCGCGGCCCCCGTCTCTGGCAGGCCGACCTAGGCATATCCAAGAAGTTCCGTCTCACCGAAGCCGTCAACTTCGACTTCCGCGCGGAGATGTTCAACCTCTTCAACCGCGCCCAATACGGGAATCCGGTCGGCGCCCGCAATAACTCAACTTTTGGAACCATCCTAACCACCGCGAACGACGGCGCCACCGGTACCGGCACTTCCCGCCAACTCCAATTCATGCTCCGGCTAAACTTCTAATGCTCCAGCTAATCCTCACCGCGGGCCTGCTCGCGCAAGTTGACGTCACAGCCTTGCGGGAGACAGTTCCCGAGCCGCATCAAACCGACGATCCCGCCATCTGGGTGAACAAGCGGAATCCCGCCGAAAGCCTGATTTTCGGCACCATCAAAATGGCGGCGCCCGACGGCGCGATTGCCGTATACCGCCTCGACGGCACGCGTTTGATGAGCGTGCCGAACGTGGACCGCCCCAACAACATTGATGTCGCGTACGGCGTGAAAATCGGCCCGCGAACAATCGACATCGCCGTTGCCACTGAGCGCAACAAAGGGCGGCTCCGCGTCTTTGAAATCATTCCCGGCGCCGGCTTGAAGGACCTGGCTGCGCTGCCGGTCTTCGAAGGACAGACCGGCCCTGCCGCGCTGCCCATGGGTATCGCCCTCTACACGCGCCGCTCGGACAAGGCGCTCTTCGCCATTGTCAGCCGCAAGACCGGCCCCAGCGGCGCCTATCTCTGGCAGTACCAGATTACCGGCGACCTCAAAGCCATGAAGGTCCGCGAGTTCGGCATCTTCAGCGGCTCCACGGAGATTGAATCGGTCGCCATCGACCCGGAGCGCGAGCACGTCTACTACTCCGACGAAGGCGCTGGCATCCGCAAATATCACGCCAATCCCTCGCACCCGGAAGCGGCGAAAGAACTGGCCCTGTTCGCCCAAACCGGCTGGAAAGGCGACCGCGAGGGCATCGCCATCCACCGCGGTTATATCATCGCGACGGACCAGCGGAATCCGAACTCCGAATTCCACGTCTTCTCGCGCGACACGTTGAAAGATCTCGGAGTCTTCCGCGTCGGAGCCGGTACGACTGACGGCATCGACATCTCCAGCGCCGGCCTTTTCGTGGCTATGAACGACACCCGTCATAACTTTATTCTGGCCGAGTGGAAGGCCATCGCGGCGGCGCTTAAGCTGAAACCGTAGTTGAAATAAACTGAAATGCGAGAATGCTCTCACGCGCAGCAATCGTGACCGCGCTCACCCGGCTCTCCGACGAACTGGGACGGAGCGGTGTCTTAGGAGAAATAAACGTCGTTGGCGGTACCGCGATGGTACTCGCCTGCAACGCGCGAAGCGCCACGAAGGATGTCGATGCGATCTTCGAGCCATCGTCGGAAGTGCGCGCCGCCGCCGCGGTTGTGGCCAGGGACTTGGAACTCCCCGCCGATTGGCTCAACGATTCGGTAAAGGGATTCTTGTCGATTTCCGGTGACTTCGCGCCGGTGCCCGCTGTCGACCTCCCGCACCTCCGTGTACAAGCCCCAACACCCGAATACATGCTGGCCGTGAAAGTACTCGCCGCACGTAGCGGCGCCGATAGCGGGCAGGGCGACGCTGGGGATATCGCCTTTTTAATCCGCCTGCTCGGCATCCGCGATGCCGAAGCAGTGATGGCAATCGTCAGCCGCTACTACGATCCATCGCGGATTCTGCCCCGCTCGTTATACCTGGTTGATGCGATCATTGAGGAGGTAAACCAGGCATGACCCCTCGCCCGGATTCCGCCGCCGAAGTCGCCCGCCGCGCTTCCGATGCCCGAATCTTCGCCTGCGAATTGGCGGATTTCCTTCATGAATTCGCCCGGCGCGGCGAGGCTTCGATGTTAACCGAAACGCCGCCCTTGATGCGCGACTGCTATGCCCTCGGCGCTGTCAACGACGCCTATCTCGCCGCCGCCGCCGTATCGCTCGCGGCCCGGCTTGGCTGTCCCGCCCCACTCTGGACGCGCGACGCGGAGAGAATCCTGCGTGAACCCTGGTTCGCCAGTCCCGGCCGCCACATGCGCGCCCTGCTCCTCGTCGAAAGCCCCGCCGCGTTTCGCGAACGGAATCTTTTTGTCTCGGCCAACGCCCTGTCCGTGGCATAACCTGGATCATTGCAGCAATGCCGCGAACTCCGGGTGCAAACCATATCCGCGGGTCTTCTTGGCCGGATCGGTGACGACGACAAACCCATTGAGAACCCAGGCGCTCAATAGATTGCGGGAAGCCCGCTGCGAGATACCAAACAGCGCTTCCACGTGGCGGCTGGTAACGACAGTGCTGTCGCGGAATAATTCGAGCGCCTTGCGTTGCCTTGGATCGAGTCGCCGCAAGGCAATCGAGTGATCCTTCGCACCGCTTCCCGCGGCTTCTTGTGCCCTCAGTCTCACGCTCTCAAAACTGCCAGCCGCGCCTTCGCAAAAATACTCAATCCACTTAGTGATGTCGGCTCTGGCGCGCCCTTCATAGTAGTTGTGAGAAGAGCCGATGGTGAGCGCTTCGTAGTAGCCGCCAAGATTGCGGGCGTAGTATTCTTCGAGCGAGTACAGGCCTTTCAGGCCGTACCCCCCTAAATGCAGAATGAGGGTGGTGAGTAGCCGCGCCGTTCTGCCATTGCCGTCATAGTAGGGGTGAATCGTCGCGAATTGATAGTGAGCGATGCCTGCAAGAATCGGGCACGGTAACGAATCCACCCGAGATGAAGCAATCCACGAGACCAATGCCTTCATCAGCGGTGGAACATCTTTCGCTTCAGGCGGCATGTAGACGATGCCCTGGCTACGGCTATCGCGAATGACATTTTGGCCATCGCGATACGGCGTTGGCTTGGTCTTCTTGCGCCCGTCGGACATCACCAGGCCATGCAGAGTCTGGATGTGAACTTCTGAGACGGATGCGTGTGAGATTGCAATGTGTTCGACCTTTTCTAGTGCGGCGTAGTATCCCAGCACTTCCTTTTCATCGCGCTCCCGCCCGGCGAAATGCCGCTGCCGCTCAATCACCTTGGAGACCTGCTCCTGGGTCAGCCGGTTGCCTTCGATCATCGTCGAATAATGCGTGGAGTGCAGGCGCGCAGTCTCGCGGAGCGTCGCCAGCACCGAAAGCGTGATCGGCAGGTCTTGCACGGCCTGCCTTGCCGCTTCCATGCGCATCAGGTTCGTGGCAATTCTGGGAGTGATCGAAAACTTCGGTTCAAAACGCATCGTATCGGCAGTATGTCGGCATTGAGGATTACCGTTATTGTGCCGTTAACCTGCCGTTAAAACAACCCTTCCCGCGTCTCATCCCCAAACGAATCAGGCGGCGCCAGCGGTGCCGGACTGAGATCGTAGGCCGGCGCGTGCTACTGGAATGGGCTGGTGAAGCGAATCTAACGGATTCTATCCATAAAAGTTCCGGCAAACTTCGTTGAATGCACTGCGCCAGGCGTGACAGACCCCAAAACAACCGGATTTTACGCAAGTAACCAAAGCCGGTCACAATACATCGAAATAAATCTTTCTCCCTAGCAATCAACAAGATCCAAGCAATTCCCGATTCTCGCGGAGCCGGAATTCAAATCTAAAATGCTATCGTACCCGTAGAAGCGCACACCGTGCGCGCCATGAAAAGGCCCTCCCGCCCAGGAGGGCCTTTTCCATTGTGTGCCGAGCATGATCGACAGCTTGAAGGTGAAAGTCCTTTTCACAACCTGATGGAGGTGAAGTGATAGCGAA
>ENA-ORBV01005294-ORBV01005294.1-microbial-mat-metagenome-genome-assembly--contig:-NODE-5294-length-23883-cov-6.602201_pt1 | contig 23883 bp, 27 predicted proteins | sample MGYA00237777_ERZ505514 | MGnify/ENA primary metagenome ERZ505514 (study PRJEB26160, sample SAMN06269048) | microbial mat metagenome | isolation source: Oligotrophic lake microbial mat | place... | reverse complement strand
CTATATTACCTTTAATAAGATGTATTATGGGATCCTGAGGTTTAATTTTTCCGCTAGCAAGTGGCTCTAAGAGATCGGACTCGTCGATTATGCCGACCAGGGTATCGTCTGAAAAAATCGGAACCTGAGAAATGCCCACTTTTTTAAGTGTGGTCACAACGTCCATAACAGTCTGATCGACCTTACAAGATATGACGTCATGGTCTTTGGCGCGCAATGCAATAAGGTTTCCGACAGTTCTTTCTGTAAGTGGAGAGGGTAAAAAGCCATTATCTCTAAGCCAAGCATCATTAAAGGCCTTGCTGAGATAACTTTTGCCGTGATCTGGTAATATGACGAGAATATTTGACGGTTTTTCAAGTTTTTCAGAATACTCAATGGCGCCAGCCAAAGCCATTCCCGATGAGGGCCCGACACAAATTCCTTCTTTAGCTACCAGCTCGCGACACATTACAAAAGATCTTTTGTCGTCCATCCTCAAAAAAGCATCAACATAGTTAAAATCCCAAACAGTCGGTAAAAAATCCTCACCAACTCCCTCTACTTTATAGGAATGTGCGGGTGTTCGGACTTCTTTATAATAATAGAGATCAAAGAGAATGCTCCCGATAGGATCGATCACCACCATCTTTATGTTTTTATTTTTCTCTTTTAGAAATTTTGAAACCCCCGTTACGGTTCCACCTGTTCCACCGCCGGCAACAACGACGTCAACTTTTCCACTCATTTGTTCCCAAATTTCGGGACCCGTAGATTTATAATGGGCCAATGTATTGTCTTGATTGTGATATTGATTGGAATAAAAACAGTTGGGGGTAATTTCGACGAGTTTTTTAGCGACACTATAATAACTGCGTGCATCTGAAGGTTCTACGGCAGTAGGGGTAACGACAACTTTAGCGCCATAGGCTCTCAAGATCGAACGTTTTTCTTCGCTCACTTTATCGGGCATTACAAAAATTGTTTTATATCCTTTTATGCAGGCGGCAATTGCTAGGCCTAAGCCTGTGTTTCCTGACGTAGCTTCGATAATTGTGGCGCCAGGTTTTAACTCTCCACGGCGTTCGGCTTCCTCTATTATATATTTGGCGACGCGATCTTTTACACTCTGACCTGGGTTAAAGTATTCAATCTTACCAAAAAAATTGTGTTTGCCCTTAGGTACAACGTGGTTAAGTCGTACAATGGGAGTATTTCCAATAGTTTCCAAAATGTTATCTCTGACACCCTTCATGAAAACTCCTTGCGCGGGGGAATCGCATCTTCTATGCTTTAATTTGTAAGATATCAGGCGGGGGAATGTCATGCAAAATTCCAATAAAAGCTTTAAATTACTCGTGCTTTGGGTTTTTATATTGTATTCGGCAGTTGTTTTCTCTGCCGGCGTGGCATTGGGCGGGGTCGGAATTTCAGTTCGCCTTGAAGAAGACGGATCCTTTAGAATCTCTGAAATTGTAAGTGGAAGTCCTGCCGAGAAGGTAGGCCTAATCGTTGGCGAAGAAGTTAAAGGTGTAGATGGCGTAAGTACTTCACGTAAGACTTTGGAAGAGGTGGTAAATTTGATTCGCGGGACCGAAGGGACCTGTGTTCTTTTATCCCTAAAACATACCACTTATCCTAATCTAAGGCATATTAAAGTGCGACGATACATATTAGCCAACATATTCGCCTCAGAAGACTGTATTTAATTGTCCGTTTTCTTTCCCCAAAAAATATAACGAAGCTTCTTTTTTTGAGCACTGATAATTTCAATGCAAGCTGGACTCATAGACTGAGGGTAGGAGTTAGGGAGTTCTTTTTCATTAACGTTGCTGGGCACTGAGTTTAGACATTGATTATCGTAGGTATTAACTGCAAATTGATAATCCGATTCTGAAACCAAATCTAAAAATTTTAACCTTTCATTAAGCCAGTAGCAGTTTAGGGGTAGAACTTTCTGAGAAAGCTCAACTTCGCACAGAACATTGAATTTTTTAAGATCCAATGTATTCTTTCTGCTCTTATTGAGGTCAAAGAGAGATTTGGCCAAGGTTAACGACCAAGTTTCATGCTTTTCAATCAGTTTGAGCCCCTTTAAGTCAGTATTAGCTGAGGCGCTAAGCGCGCTGATCAAAAATAGGATGAGAATGAGTGGTTTCACAGATTAAATCCTTCCATCAATTGTTTAATGATCGGTCCAATTAGTAAAATTAAATAAGCAGGAAACAAGAGAATTAGCATTGGCACCATGAGTTTAAAAGGCAACCTTTGCAATGCCAGCTCAAGCTCTTGTTCGCAAGCATAGTTAACTTCTTCTTCTAACTGGCAGAGCGGATCATAAATCATTTGGCCTTTAAAGCCTGACTCCAAGATTTGAAAGAATACTTTTCGATACGGACTTGTACAATTGTCAATTATTCTAGAATTATCTGATTGGTGCTGAAGTCCGATGAACCATTGCCGAACGAGTCCACAAAATTCACCTTCATTTTTTTGTAAATAGAGCTCCAGAGCGGACTTTGTTGAGAGGCCACTTTCCATTTGCATGCGGAGCTCAGAGATCAACTTAAATAAAGGATTTATATCAACCATTTATGTTTCCTCCCAATCGAAAGGATTAAAGCAATTCCAGATAGATACAAAACAAGCGAAGAAAGAATGAGTAGAAAATTTTTATGGAGTCCGTAGCTTATCAATACATATGCAAGCAGTGCTATGTAGAGGATGGAAAGTAAGATGGTCTGAATGAGACTTTGTTGGCTTAAAACGCGCGCCTTTAACTTAAATTTTTCTTCTCTTAGGAGCCGTTGCCTTAAGTTTTGAATGCCTTTTAATGCATTATGAGGTCTATTTTTAATCTGCAGGAGGTCGCCAACTATTTCTCTTAAGAATGCAGGTAATGAGCTAGGCTGTCGCTGATTTTCCAAAAACATCAGTGAATTGTAGATTTCGACAAACCGCTCTCTATAAAACGTCGGTAATTGCTCAGTTGCTAGCAAAAATGCCTGCGAAAAATTTTTTCCGGACTTCATTTGAAGAGCTGTTACTGTTAAAAAACCGATTAATTGAGTTTGAAAACCAGACATTCGCATATTCCGCAGCCATTTTTCTCCCAAAAAAATAAAAATAATGTTCGTGATAAGGAGAATCGGGCCAAAAAAAATGTTTTTAGGTACAAAGACGAGGAGAAAACCGTGAATTAAGAGCAAAAATGTGCCAATTTTTGTCAAATGGTGTTTTGAAATGAGTTTTTCTGAAAATAAATTCTCTAAAATTCGCAATTCGAATAGAAATCCGGACAAAAAAAATATAAACGTAAATATGATCATGTGACCTCTCGGGGATTATATTTTGCAAAAAGTGGGCACATTGTATTTTTTTTGTTGACGAAACGGTGGGTATCAGTAAACTAATTGAGATAGGTCAACAACAAACTATATCCTGGGAGGGATAAGATGGCTAAGAAGAAAAAGAAAGCTACAAAGAAAAAAGCTACTAAAAAAAGAACTACCAAGAAAAAAACTTCTAAACGTAAGAAGTAGTTTTTTAAGTAGCATAGTAATTGAAACCCCGGGCCTAGCTCGGGGTTTTTTTTATTTTAGAAACAGAATTAGAAAATTAGAAATAAAATGTCTTAGAAATAAGATGTCTTAGAAATAATAAGAGATGCCAAGAGCGCCGGTAGTAGCCGTTTGAAAGTCGTCGACATCAACTAGAGCTTGCAGTTCCAAGTACATCGAAATTCCTGCCCAAGGACCAGAGAGCTGCACATATTGCAGGCCCAGTCCAGGATAAATAATATCCTCTGAAAATTGACCGCTTTCTTTTTCGCCGGAATTGAGAAATCGCTTACCGAGAATATTAGGTAGGGTAGTTTCAATGGCTTGGCTTTCCGCTCTCTTGTGAGTCCAGCGAACATAGCCGGCAGAAAAATAGGGAAGAAAACTTGTTCCCGAAACAAATCTTTTTATCGCAAAGCCAAAGGACTGGAAGGGGTCGCCAACTCCAAACAAGAGGCTGAGCGCAGCTTGGTCAGTCAAATTAAGATCTAAATTAATGCCAGCAATGCCAGCAGCGCCCCCAAAGCTTGAGCCAATGGCCACGCGGCGTTTTTGCCGAAACTCGGTTCCATCAAGGGCTGCCTTTGACGAAAGCCTATCGACGTTAGCCATCCTTTGGCGCGCTGACCAACTATCAAGAGGCGCTAACAAAATAATAAGGATCGCAAACCTTTTCATTAAATCTCCTAGAACAATTTAGCCTTGATTCCATCTTCCTGAAAAAATTTCTTGAGGGCCTTGGCATCTAGACCTTCTAAACGCCAAAGTAGCCGCTGAATAAGCTCAAAAGTCTTTTCAGATTTGGGATCTCGTAGGTTTTTAGAAAAATAGGCCATGTCTTCAGTTAGCTGAATCACGTTTTCTATTAATTTTTGCGTATCTTTGTGACTGGACATTTTGTCGACCCGAGTGAGGAGACTATTGAGGTTCGAGACAAGCTTATCGGCCATTTTTAGCGTATCAGTAATCGAACCCTCATTTTTTTCAACCATGTCGAGAATTTTACCGGCTAAGCCGTAACTTTGGGAAATAAGTTGATCGATCCTCGGCGGGTCCTCGCCTCTAACAAGTGCGCCTGGCCTCAGTTTTGGGGCTGAATTACTGCCGGGTGTGATTTCTATAAATTTTTCGCCGATAACGCCAGCTAAATTAATAAAAAACTTGCTATCATTACGTAATGTATTCCAAGCTTTTTTTTCGATTCCTATTTTAATACGCAGCTTTACTTCTTCACCGCCGCCAGTCTCCATATAAGGATCAAAGGTAATAGACTTTACCTTTCCGACTTTAATTCCCATGACCCGGACCGGAGAGCCTATCTCAATTCCGCCGGCAAAATTATAAGCTAAATCTAAGTCGTAGGTATGAACAAATGGATTTATAGCTCCCAAAAAATAAGCGAAGGCAATAACTAAACAGATCATTGAGATAAAAAGTAAACCAACCTTGGTTTCAGGCTTCATCAAATTATAGTAGCAATTAATTTTTAGAATGACAGCACCAAATCCATTTAGGCGTGCTCACATTTTTGGCAAACTCAATGAGAGATTTAATAAAAGAAGGAGAAAATATAAGACAAGACAAAATCAATCATCAATATAGCCACAGAAGTTGCAACCACGCTGTTAGTAGTAGCCAGTCCCACACCCTCGGCGCCTTCGGTACATTTAAATCCGTAGTAACAACTAAAAAGTGGAATGACAGCACCAAAAGACAGGCCCTTGATGCCAGCGAACACGAGATCTTTGAAACCTACGAAGGCGCTAACTGCCGCCATAAAGCTGCCGGGTGTATGTCCCAGTTTTAGTGTGCTAACGAGCATGGCGCTGTAAAGGCAAACAACATTGGCGATTATACTGAGTGTGAGTCCGCCAATAGCACAGGCGATAAATCGGGGAACCACAAGATATCGTATGGGATTCATTCCCAACATCTGGTACGCCTCAATCTGCTCTGTTATTTTCATCGAAGCCACTTCGGCCGCCATTCCGGCTCCAACTCGCGAGGTCAATAAGAGACAAGTGACCACGGCGCCGAGCTCTCGCAATATCAGTAAGGCTGCAAAGCCCGGAACCATTGAGTCATTTTGGATTACAATTTTCATGTGATAAGAGGCTTCGATGATTGTTACGGCCGCCGCAAAACACACGCAAAAAATAATGATGAATAGGCTTTGATTGGCCACAAAATAGATTTGCCTTAAAGTATCTTTGAACCGAAATGGCGGTATGATGACGTTACCAAGTGTTTTGGTAGTGAGATCAACAAATCCCCCAAGAAACTCCAGACTAAATAGTACTTTTACGCCAAGAGCAGTAATCATCTAAACTCCTAAGAAAAGCATTAGGATGGTGTCCCCAATTAAACTTGTCAGCCAGTCGGCAACTACAATCCCTACCATCGTAACAACCGCAGTGCTAACGACGGCTCGCCCGACTCCTCGAGCGCCTCCCGTCGTATTGTAACCCTTGTAGGTGCACACCGAAGCCAAAACAATTGCGAAAACTAAACATTTAAAAAGACCTAGTGCTAGTGAGGCAGGAGTCACTATAGTGGGAACGTGTCTTAAGTATTCTTCGGGGTTTATTCCTGAAAAAAACATTCCTAATAACAGTCCACCGAAAATAGACATTAAGAGTCCCACTGCCAGTAAAAAGAAACTAGAAACAATAATACCGATAAAGCGTGGAAGAATAATTTCGGTAAACGGATTTGCACCCAAGCAGCGGATGGCATCGATCTGCTCTGTAACCTTCATTGTGCCGAGTTCAGCCGAGGTAAAAGCACCCACTTTTCCGCTAAGCATAAAGGCGATGAGTAGGGGACCGACTTCTCTCACTGTCGCACTTGTTGAAAGCCCGCCGAGGTAGCCCAAGGCCCCAAACTGACTAATCTGCATAGTAAACTGAATGGTCATGATGGCTCCCACAAAAAATCCGGCAAGAGCAGTTGTTGGTAAGCTTTGAACTGTTACGTACCAAATTTGAGAGTTTATTTCTGAGTAAGTACATGGTTGGCGAACGGCAGTGTGAAATATTTGCCTAACAAATAGTAGGCATCTCCCAATGTCATCGATGATATCGTACAAAGCCTTCATTGCTCCAGCGCCTCTTTTAAAAAATCCCTAACTAAAGGCACTTGGCTCTTTTTGAGTTCACTGGGAGTCCCCATTTCTATAATATTGCCTTCAGACAAGACGATAATGCGGTCAGCGATGTCTAGCGCGCAGTTCATGTCATGGCTAACGACAACCGATGTCGTTTTTAACGTACGCGACAAATCAAAAATCAACTGGTTTATTGATTTTGTGGTGATGGGGTCAAGGCCGGTGGTGGGCTCATCAAATAACAGTATTTTTGGTTCAATCGCTATTGTGCGGGCTAAACTCACGCGTTTTTGCATTCCGTAAGACAGGTTACGTGGAAATTTGGCTTCGACATCTTCTAAATGAACAAGACTGAGACATTTCAAGACTCTTTCGCGCAGGTGCTCTTCGCTCATTCGATAATGTTTGCGTAGTCCAAAAGCCACATTTTCGAAGATCGTGCGAGAATCAAACAATGCGGCATGCTGAAAGACCATGCCACATTTTTTTCTGACCGAAAAATACTCTTCTTCGGTGAGCTTTGATACCTCTTGACCATCAATCCAGATTTCGCCACCATCCGGCCGTAATAGTCCTACTATATTCTTTAGCAGAACGGACTTACCAGTACCTGAAGTTCCTAATATAAAAATAATTTCACCCTCGGCGATGTCAAATGAGAGATCTTTTAGAATTGTACGAGCGCCAAATTTTTTGGTTAAGTTTTTGAATTTAATCATTGGCGTCTCTAATGGGAGGACGCTTGATTTCACCACGAATAAATTGTTGGACGCGGGGATCTGAGTGGAATTTGGTTTCTTGTGGGGTGCCCGTTAAAATTACCTCGCCATCGATAATCATGGCTATTTTATCGGCCATTTGATAGGCGCGGTTCATGTCGTTTGTAATTGCGACAACCGTTGATCCATAGGTTTTTTTTAATTCCAATATCAGCTGAATAATTTGGCGACTGGTTATTGGATCAAGTCCTGCCGTGGGATCATCATAAAAAACAATCTTAGGTTCTAGCGCCAATGCTCGGGCAATGCCTAATCTCTTTTGCATGCCGCCGCTTATTTCGTCCGGAAATAAATCTTTAGCGTCAAGAATTCCTACACTAGAAAGAAAGCGTGAACAGATCTCAAGAATTTCAACCTCTGATTTTGTTGTTGTTTCTCGTAGGGGAAAGGCAATATTGTCAGTGACGCAGAGAGAGTCAAATAGGGCGTTTTTTTGAAACAAAACTCCCATCTTGCACAGGAGCCTCTGCTTTTTAGATTCAGTAATATTTAAAAAGTCATGTCCTTCAACGGACACATCTCCCTGAGAGGGGCGAATAAGTCCACACATGATTTTTAAAAGCACCGTTTTACCGTGCCCACTGGGACCAATAAGAACCAAAGTTTCACCTTTGCCGACAGCAATGTTTACTTTAGTAAACAAGGTGTGGTTATCAAAAATCATACGTACATTCTGAAGTTCAATTGTTGGTGACGTCATATTTACTCTGTTAGATATGTTATGGTGTAAAATTGACACGTGTCTACAAAAGAATTAAGGCTAGTGACGCATTGGAACTGCACGGGGCGATTTGGGCGAGTTTTTTACTTTGAAAACGATGCCTTTTGCCTCGGAAGATTTGTCAATGACACTGTATTCACGGTCGACTATTTCTGCAAAAATTTTTTAAAACAACGCCATTTTGTTAGATGACCTGAAGTTAGAAATATCGATATGGACTTGTAAATTCCATTGGCTTTTATTAGATACCAGGCATGTACCTCTCTAATTTAAAAGTCATTGACCCACCTTTTTCTATTAAGCAAAACGAGGCGCTTCGTTGGATCGCAAAGGCTCATGCCTTAAGTGATCCTCATAGAGATTTTTTGCGTCTAGTGGAGCGCTATGGCTGCAGCGCGGAGCAAATCAATCAACGGTTTCATTTTAATTCAGAATTATTTTCTGAGCCAACTTTAGAGGGACTAACTGCTAATTTAAAGCCAAACCTTCAGGAGAGAATGGCTTTTTATACTAAAATTGTAAATGAGCTGTTTGAACAAAATTATCGCGAAACAAATAATCCTCCCGACGGTATTTTTCATGTCACTTGCACCGGCTATCAGTCGCCAAGTGCCGCACAGAGATTAGTTTCAAAAAGAGCTTGGCCGAGCCAAGTTGTTCATCTTTACCATATGGGCTGTTACGCGGCCCTGCCAGCTGTGAGGTTAGCGAATTCGATTCTTAATTTTGAGGGTTTTAAGCGTATAGACTTAATGCATACAGAGCTTTGCACCTTACATTTTCAAAGCCAAAATCACGATCCTGAGCAATTGGTGGTACAAAGTCTTTTTGGCGATGGAGCGATTTCTTATTCACTCGAGCTTTTGCCGCCACGTATTGGGTTTAAGCTTTTGTGGAGTGGGGAGCGAGTGATTCCTAATAGTTTGGATTCCATGACTTGGGGCTTGGGACCCAATGGGTTTACGATGTCTCTAAAAAGAGAAGTTCCGAAATTAATAAAAGAAAATATTAAAGCTTTTGTAAATGGAATACCGCTAAAAAAATCCAAGATACTTTGGGCAGTTCATCCGGGCGGGCCAAAAATTATTGAGACAATCGCCCATGAGCTTGATTTAAATTTAGAGCAAGTGGGCGCTAGTATCGATGTACTCAAAGAGCGAGGCAACATGTCTTCGGCAACATTGCCGCATATCTGGGAAAAAATCCTAAAAATCGCAATGCCTGGAGATCAAGTTGTAAGCCTGGCCTTTGGGCCTGGATTGACCATCTATGGATCATTAATGGAGGTATTGTGATTTGGATTCTACCAGTCATAGTGCAAGGAATATTAATGGCTGTAGATGAATTTTATTTTCATCGCCGTCGAGGACTACCAAAGTGGGAGATATGGGGGCATCCCGTAGATACACTTTCGGTATTGCTTTGTCTCACGCTAATTATACTCTTTCCACAAATGACCTGGCAATATTACCTCGTACCCGCTACGGTTTCGTGTTTGTGTGTGACTAAAGATGAATGGGTGCATTCAGAGTTGTGCGAGCCCTTTGAAGGCTGGATACACTCTTTACTTTTTATCATTCATCCCTTGGTCCTTTGGTCATTTTTTGAATTGGCCAAGGCTCATATTTCGTTTTTGTTTTACTTGCTCCTGGGGCTGCTTGTTTTTCTGATTTACCAGATTGTTTTTTGGGGGTTCCTTAGAAAAAATGAAATCAAAAGCAATTAATAACGAATTTTACAATGATTTGGGTGACAGGTGGTATTTCGCAAAGGATGACCCGGTGGCCCTACTGCGTGCAGAGAATAAAGTAAAATATGCCTGGATTAGTCCAAAACTTATGGTGGGTTCAAAAATATTAGATGTCGGCTGTGGGGCAGGGTTTATGGCCAATCAATTGGCTCAAGATGGCTTCGATGTGGTCGCCCTTGATGCCTCAAATGAGAGTTTAAATGTCGCCAGAAGATTTGATTCTACTAAAAAGGTCAAATATATATTGGGCAATGCCTACACGCTGCCCTTTGACGATCAAAAATTTGATTCGGTAGTTTGTTTAGATTTTTTGGAGCACGTAGAAGATCCGGCTTTAGTTATCAAAGAGATCAGTCGTGTGCTAAAACCCGGGGGTGATTTTTTCTTTCACACCTTTGACAGAAACTGGCTCAGCTATTTAATAGTTATTAAAGGGGTTGAGTGGTTTGTAAAAAACACGCCAAAAAATATGCATGTTTATCCCTTATTTATTAAACCGCAGGAGCTGCAAGGCATGATGGATAAAGAGCAGTTGATAGCCAAGGAATGGGTAGGCATAAGGCCAAAAGTTTTCAATCGAGCCTTCTTTAGCTCACTTTTTAATCGAATTGTGTCGGATAATTTTGAGTTCACTACCACTAAGTCACTTAAGATTTCTTACTTGGGCCATGCGGTAAAGGCACAAAGGGCCTAACGCCCCGCCAAACGCCAGCTTGTCTTTGGCAAATCGTTGATAATCCACTAACTTTTATTGTTGTCCAAATCTATAAATCCTAAAAGATGAGGAATCTATGGCCACCTTTACAAAGATTAAAGTCCCTTCCCAAGGCGCAAAAATAAAAGTCGCTAATAATTCAAAATTACAAGTCCCCGATAACCCCATACTTTGTTTTATAGAGGGCGATGGCACGGGTGCTGATATCTGGGCGGCTTCGCAGATGGTATTTGATGCCGCAGTCGAAAAGGCCTACATGGGAAAAAGAAAAATTCACTGGTGTGAGATTTTTGCTGGCGACAAGGCCATAAAAGTTTATGACCAATTTTTGCCTGAAGAAACTCTGGCTGCGATTAAAGAATTTACGGTGGCCATCAAAGGCCCACTTTCAACTCCCGTTGGCGGAGGAATTCGCTCACTAAACGTGGCGCTAAGAAAAGATTTAGATCTTTATGCGTGCGTGAGACCTGTCAAGTGGTACCCAGGAGTGCCGGCGCCAGTCACTCATCCTAATTTAGTTAACATGGTCATCTTTCGCGAAAATACCGAAGATGTTTATGCGGGTGTTGAATGGAAGGCAGGCTCACCCGAAGCCAATGAAGTGATCGCACTCGCAAAGAAGTTTAATAAAAATATACGTGAGAATTCAGCAATTGGCATTAAACCCATGAGTGAGCATGGCTCAAAACGACTCATCGAAAAAGCCATTGAATTTGCTAAAGAAAAAAATCTTCCTAGCGTTACTTTGGTTCATAAAGGCAACATCATGAAGTTTACCGAGGGGGCTTTTAAGGACTGGGGCTACGAAGTCGCTAAAACTAAGTTTGGTGATATTACTATCACCGAGGCTGAAGTTTTTGAAAAGTTTAATGGCAAAGCACCGAGTGGTAAGATTGTTGTGAAAGATCGAATAGCCGATAGTATGTTTCAACAATGTTTATTGCGACCGGATGAGTATTCTGTGGTGGCAACACCAAATCTCAATGGTGATTATATTTCTGATGCCTTGGCTGCGCAAGTTGGTGGATTGGGTATCGCCCCGGGGGCAAACATTGGTTATGGCCTAGCGGTTTTTGAGGCCACTCATGGGACAGCGCCCAAGTACGCAGGCCAAGACAAGGTTAACCCAGGTTCTGTGATTTTATCAGGAGGGATGATGCTTGAATATATGGGTTGGATTGAAGCTGCAAAAATGATCGAACAAGGAATAGAAAAATCCATAAAAAATAAGCGCGTCACCTACGACTTTCATCGTCAGATGGAAGGGGCAACACTTTTAAAGTGTTCTGAGTTTGGTCGCGAAATCATAAAAAATATGTAAGGAGAATTCTCATGTTAAACGGACGACATAAAATAACAGTTGTAGGCGCCGGTTTTGTTGGTTCTACATGTGCGCATTGGGCCGCATCTAAAGAACTAGGCGATGTGGTATTAATTGATATCAATAAGGGTGCTGCAGCAGGCAAGGCACTAGATTTGTTTGAAGCTTCACCTGTCGAACAATTTGATTCAAATGTTATAGGTACCGACGACTACGCTCAATGTAAAGAATCCGATGTCGTAATAATCACAGCCGGAATACCTAGAAAACCGGGCATGAGCCGCGATGATTTACTGTCGACAAATGCAAAAATTATGAAGGCGGCCTGTACCGAAATAAAGATACATGCACCAAATTCCGTGATCATTGTGGTGAGTAATCCACTCGATGCAATGGCCTATGTTGCTAAAGAAGTAACTGGCTTTCCACGAAATCGAATTATAGGTATGGCCGGAGTACTCGATAGCGCGCGATTTAGATCATTTATTGCCGAAGAACTTAAAGTGAGTGTTAAAGATGTTCAGGCTTTCGTGCTGGGTGGCCACGGTGATACTATGGTGCCTATGCCCAACCATGTTTCGGTGGGAGGAGTGCCGCTAAAAGAACTTTTATCAGAGGAGCGTATCAATGCCCTCGTTGATCGCACTCGTACAGGTGGCGCCGAGATTGTAGGTTTACTCAAAACAGGTTCTGCCTATTATGCACCAGCGGCAAGTGCTGTGCAAATGGCTGAATCCATAATTAAAGATCAAAAAAGAATTCTTCCGTGTGCTGCTTACTTGGAAGGTGAGTACGGAGTTAAGGGATTATTTATTGGTGTGCTTTGTAAACTTGGTAAAGGTGGAATGGAAAAAGTTATTGAAGTCAAATTATCGGATAAAGAAAAAGCTGGTCTAGCAAATTCTACTAAGGCTGTGCAAGAACTTGTCGACGCGCTAAAAAAGGTGGAGTTCTAGTCAATGAATATTCACGAGTATCAGGCGAAAGAAGTTTTACGAAAATTTAATGTTCCGACCTTAAAAGGTAAAATTGCAAAAACCGCAGACGAAGCTCTCGCTGTTGCTAAAGAACTCGGCGGCAGTATTTGGGTGGTGAAAGCCCAAATTCATGCGGGCGGCCGCGGTAAAGGTGGAGGCGTAAAACTTGCAAAGAGTCTCGATGAAGTAAAAAAACATGCCACAGAAATTATTGGGATGAATTTGATAACCCATCAGACGGGTCCCCAAGGAAAACGAGTCAACCTAGTTCTTATCGAAGAGGGTTGTCAGATATCAAAAGAGTATTATTGTGCGTGCTTAATCGATCGCGCCTCTTCAAAAGTGACGATGATGGTGAGTTCTGAGGGTGGCATGAACATTGAGGAAGTGGCCCATTCAAAACCCGAGGCCATTATTAAAGTTGCCGTAGATTCTGCCACAGGACTTGGAGCATGGCAGGCACGTAAAATGGCTTTTGCTGTTGGCATGAGTGCCGAAGTTGTCAACAAGGCGGTCCCTGTTTTGATGAATCTCTATAAGGCATTTGTTAATAGCGACTGTGCACTTCTGGAAATTAACCCTTTAGTGGTAACAAAAGATAATAGTGTTATTGCCCTGGACGCCAAAATGAATTTTGACTCCAACGGACTTTTTCGTCACAAAGATATTGTAGCCTATCGAGATATCAGTGAAGAAGATCCTGCTGAGTACGAAGCCAGTAAATTTGATCTCGCGTTCATTAAATTGGACGGTAACATCGGCTGCTTAGTTAATGGCGCTGGCTTGGCCATGTCAACTATGGATATTATTAAAATTCACGGGGGAGAGCCAGCAAATTTTTTGGACGTGGGCGGTGGTGCTGATCGCGAAAAAGTGACTGCGGCTTTTAAAATAATTTTACAAGATAAAAACGTTAAAGCGATTTTGGTAAATATTTTTGGTGGCATAATGAAGTGTGATGTGATCGCTGAGGGAATTATTGCGGCCTCCAGGGAGTTGGGGCTTAAAGTTCCACTTGTCGTAAGGCTGCAAGGTACTAACGTCGAATTAGGTAAAAAGATTTTACAAGAGAGTGGCCTCAATATTACGCCGGCCGATGAGTTAACTGATGCCGCATTGAAGGTCGTTAAGGCTGCAAGGGGACCCAGATAATGTCGATCATGATCAACAAAAACACCAAAGTCATTTGTCAGGGCTTTACCGGTACTCACGGTACTTTTCACTCTGAGCAGTCCCTAAAATATGGCACCAAACTTGTTGGTGGAATAACACCTGGTAAAGGCGGAACTAAGCATATAGACCTGCCCGTCTATAATACGGTAGAGGAAGCAGTAAAAAAAACAGGGGCCAACGCCACTATGATTTATGTGCCGCCACCATTTGCCGCTGATGCTATAATGGAAGCTGTAGATGCCGGCCTTGACCTTGTCGTTTGCATTACCGAGGGTATTCCCGTACTCGACATGCTCGGTGTAAAACGTTTTATGCAAGGAAAAAAAACGAGACTTATAGGTCCAAACTGTCCTGGCGTCATTACTCCCGGAGAGTGCAAAATTGGCATTATGCCAGGGCACATTCATAAGCCGGGAAAAATCGGAGTGCTTTCGCGTTCTGGCACACTCACTTACGAAGCGGTTCATCAATTAACTAACGTCGGATTGGGGCAAAGTACTTGCGTTGGCATCGGTGGCGACCCAATCAATGGCACCAATTTTATTGATGTCTTAGAAATGTTTAACAAAGATTCCGATACGGATGCGGTTATTATGATCGGTGAAATTGGTGGTTCGGCAGAAGAAGAAGCCGCTGAATATATTAAGCGCGAATTTAAAAAACCTGTCACTTGTTTTATTGCTGGTGCCACAGCTCCCAAAGGCAAACGTATGGGTCACGCTGGAGCTATTATCAGTGGTGGCAAGGGAACAGCCGAAGATAAATTTGAAGCACTTAAGTCGGCTGGCTGCCATATTTCAAAAAGTCCGGCTGACATGGGCACGACTTTAAAGGCGTCCTTATAGATTCATGGCATATTAAGTGCTCTTAATCTTCTTGCCCCATGCAAGGAGAAATTAGAATGCTCGCCTACCAAATCGTGGCCGGTTTTTCGGAAATCAAATCTCAATTACGGAAACAGACTAACCTTTCTAAATCTTTAGAAGTGTTGCAGTTATGGTTTAGTTTTGAAGAAGATGTATTGTATGCGCATGACTTTCATGATCATAAAAAGTGTATGGCGCTAGCGGTTTATAAGAGAAATAACAGTTCTTGGTTAGTAACGTTTCGAGGTAGTGCTTATGGTAGACAGGTAATTGAGTATGGCATTAATAGATCTGAACTAAATAAATTGGCTTATATCTTCAATGATTTGTATAAGTCACACGGGTATATTTGACTTCGATCCGGCCAGCGCTTCCGCAATTTCGCCAAAACCACGGTCAAGCAGCTCGCGTGGTGGCATGGGGAAGTTTTCTTCATTTCTATGCTGACGTTCCATGGGTCGGTGGTTTAGTGTTTTGTCTGGCCAAATTTCAAAGCGATCGGAATAAAAAAATCCCAGACATAGGACTTCATAGCGACCTTTGCAGAATTTAAGCATTATTGCGGTACGCATGAACTTGGTATCGTAATAAAAATCAGCAAAATCGTCTCGACTACTAAAAGTTTTCTGCCATATGATTTTTGAGTTTTTCTCACCTATGTAATCTAATTTAAAAAAGTAAATAGTGTTTTGGTGATGATCATAGTTTCTTTGGACTTCTGAAATGAGCAGATCCAGCAACTTGGGTTCAGATGTGGAATTGTTTAGAAGCGCTTCGAAAGCCATGGCAGCTTATCGGCAATGACCCAGCGAACATCAGCTCGACTTGGCTTTGGTCGGGGTGGGGGGCTCTTCCGCTCACGAAGTCAGTGCGTTTTAAAAATCTAACTTTAAGAAAGCAAGCGGTTAAATGACAACATCAATTACTTTCGCTGGAGGACCCTTTAGCTTAAGATCTTTTAAAAGCTGAGCCAGATTTCTGGGCACAAACTCCTCTTTTGAATTAGAGATCTCTGTAATAGTCCACCACCGGAACTCTTTTAGAATTAACATTTCAGAGTCATCCGGATTTAAAGTTGGTTGTGGCGCAAACCGTTCTGTCAGAATGAAAAAAAAATCTTCATGCTGTTCTATTATTTTTTCTTTCCACTGAAAGCTATGGAATCGTGTCCAGACTTTAGCACCTAAGCTATCAATTTCCAATCCCAACTCTTCGTAGAGCTCACGTCTGAGAGCAGTAGCTTCATTTTCGCCAGCATCAATTCCGCCACCAGGAGTAATCCAGCCTTTCCAGTACCCATTTGGATTTTCAATCTGAATCAAGAGAACTTCGTCATTCGGTGTAAGCAGTATAGCCCTACAACATTTGCGTTTAATAGTTTCCATGTGACGACACTAAACTCTTCAAGTCTCCTTGTCCACCAAAGTGGAATCCCAAACCGACCACCTTTAGACCACAAACGCTCAAAAGTAATGACCGTCACATAAGCGTCTACTTACCGACATAACAGGCCCTAGGTCTTGGTCCAAATTGACCTAGGCATAACCCAACCATTAAAATTGAATAATGAAAAATATCAAACTTATATTGTTAAAAATAGTGGTAACAATTTCAATGGTTTCGTTAACAGCAAAGCTGCAGGCTCAAGACATGCAGACATTTAAATTAATGAAAGGGATTGGTGCCTGCGCTAGTCTTCCGCAAACAGATAATAATTTTGAGTGTAAAGCTATTGGTTGGCCTGATCAAAACTCAAGAGTTGATCTAATTAAGCAGGAGTTTGTTGAGAAAAATGGTAAACAAGTTCGGTGGGGACAGTTTGATTACTACTATTTTTTTAGTGGAGTAAAAAAGTGTGAGTCGCATAAGTCTAAAATTCTAAGCCACCTTAAGGAACGAAAGGACGTCAACGAGCTTTTAGAAGGACTGGGTGCAGACAGAGACTGTATTCGCCAAGGTCGTGGTTGGATTCAAACTCGAAACGTTGAAATTTGGACCGACAAAACTGAAGAAAAAAATCAGGAAAAGAATCAGGAAAAGAAAGAGGAGACAAGCGTCGCGCCCAAGCAAGACTATATGACGGTAGAACTAAAAAAAGTTAAGTCTAGTTCCAAGAAAACTACAGTTATAAAATATGATGAAGAGCGAGAACCGCAATCTTCTCAAGAAGCCACAATAAAATCTCCGACTACCGAGCGATTACCTAAAGAGTATTTTTAAAAGTGTTTCCACTTTCTCTAGAAAAAACGAGATAGAGTACCAGGTATAGGATAACGGTCACACCCAAAGACGAGACAGCCAGAACAAGAGTTAAAAATCGTGTTAGGCCAACCTCTGTCTGAAAGCGTTGGCTGAGCTCGTTGCATACGCCCAATATTTTAGGTTGGTAGGCTTGCGCTACTTGGCTTTCGCGCGGCAAACTAAACATTAATCCCACATAGACAAAAATACTGAGCCCCAAAAACAAGATACCTATGAGCCAAATTAGCCTAACGATCCACGGCTCAATACCCAACGCTTTAGCCAGCCCTTCGCAAACGCCAGCAACCCAACCATCGTTATTGCGTACCCATCGATCAGTGTCTCTATTAACATTTAAAATCATGGCAAGATTCTTACTCCTTCTCTTGCCGAAAGGGCAAGAAAATTGTTAGATTTGGTTCTATGAAGTATCTTCATGGCTTTCAGAGGACAGAACAGAATCGCCTTTATACCCAAGCTCGTTTACTAGAAAAAGAAACATTTGGTGGCGTCGACTTCTCTAAGGCAAAAAAAATTATCGAAATAGGTTGCGGAGTGGGAGCTCAAACCGAAATTTTGATAAGGCGGTTTCCTCAGCTTGAGATTTTCGCCCTTGACGCTTCAAAAGTGCAACTAGCACGCGCTAAAGAAAAATTTAAGAAACACCCAAAAAGAAAACAAATTCATTTTATTCAAGGCAATGCCAAAAATATACCCTTTGAGGACAACACTTTTGACGGTGCTTTTATCTGTTGGCTGCTAGAACACGTACCTAATCCCATTGACGTCGTCAAAGAGGCTAAGCGTGTGCTCAAAAGAAATGGTAAAATATTTATCAATGAAGTTCTGAACTCCACTTTTTATGTCGAACCCTATAGTCCAAGCGTATTAAAGTATCTTTTTGAATTTAACGATTATCAATGGACCATAAAAGGCGATCCTTTTGTCGGCGCTAAGCTTGGCGTTTTTTTGGCTGATACTGGATTTCGAGATGTTAAAATAATCACCTGCCCACACCATTTTGATAAAAGACAGAAAAAAAAGAGAAACGACTATTTAAAACTATGGCGGGACATATTTTTGAGTGCTATTCCAGGATTACTCGAAACAAAGAGAGTTACCGCTAAGCACATTACAAATATGAAAAAAGAGTTTGAAACTTTAAGGCGTCGACGTGATGCTTTAATTTATTGGTCAGCAATTCAGGGGCACGCACTCAAATAGGGAGTTAGAAAATGTTTTTAATTTTAGGTCTTTCATTTTTATTCAATTCGGCTCTGGCTGAGAACTTAAAAATAATAAAAGTGGAATCTGCCGCTCATTTTGTCAAAGTAGTGCCAAGCTCGAGTATAGATGATACGGACCTGAGAAAATATGAAATTCTGCTGGATCTAGGTGCCGAGGTTTGTGAACTGTCCGTTAAGAAAACCGGCGATAAGGAGTGGGAGTTCTCAACTGACGGTTGCGACATCGAAAAACCGCTCACCAAGAATTCTCGAATCTATCTGGAACTGAAGCCGGTTGCGCCTAAAGTTGAACCTAAAAAAAAATACGCTAAACGAGAGGATGTCGCATATAACATTTCTTTATTCTACAGTTCAGCAAGCACATACCGTGTACTCGGATCCTATGACAGCAATTTGAATTCCGGTGATATTGATATCAGAGGAAAGATGTCGGGTGGGGCGCCGGGAATTGCGTTCGGGTTGACCATTCCTGGATTAAAAATTTTTGAAGTAGATGGTGGAATTGGCTATGAATTTGCCCGTAAGGTTAAAAGCGAAACCGGTACACTCGGTGGCACTTCAATATACCAGGATTTTGGAGGAAGAAGTCCGACATTTAAAATTTTGTTTCTCTATGGCAACCTGAGATTTTATATGCCCGTAGAAAACCTCTATCTTTATGTAGGGTATGTTTACGGTTTTCCCTCAGTATCTGAAGAAATTAGCAGTAGAATGAGCTTGATGAGTGGATTTCAGGCTGGAGCTGGCTACAAGATATCAGAATTACTATCCGGGGAATTTGGTATGCGACTACTGTCGGCAAGCTACATCGAATCAGGCACCTCGGGAGCGACTACTTACCAAGAAGATGTAGATAGCTTTTCGTTAGTAGGATTTGTCGGTGCCCTAAAATACGAACTCTAAAACCCTAAATCTATAGCAAGTCTCACTGACTCAAGCACATCTAATTCGCCGAAGCCAAGTTTGGGGTCCCAAGTGTAAACTCGTGTAAATGCCGACTTCAACAATATGTCTCTCTTCTCTTTTGCTGTTAACCTAGGATTGGCCTGCGAAATAAGTGCCAACGTACCGGTTACAAAGGGTGCGGCCATCGAGGTGCCAGTCCATTCCCCCCAAAGATTTCCCGGCAGTGTCGAAATAATTTTATCTCCGGGCGCGCTAATTTCAGGTTTTAATAAAGTAGAGCCGTTAAAAACAACAGGTCCTCGACTTGAAAATTCGGTTGCAACTCCATTGGCATCAGTTGCTGCTACCACAATCGTCGTGGGATAGTTTTTAGGCTCAGAAATAGAGCCTTCCTCAAGCCCATTATTTCCAGCAGAAAAAACAGCAATAATCCCCAGCGAATCCCAAACCTGAAGGGCTCTATAATAAAGTTCAATCTCTGGTAAGTTGTCTTGACCCCAAGAGTTATTAACTACAAGCGGCCAATCGTTAGTGCTCGGATCGCCATCGGGGTCGGTTAAAAACTCCATGGCTCGAAATGCCGTTTTGACATCATGGATCTGTACTGAGATTATTTCGCACTTAGGTGCTACTTGGGCCACTATTCCCGTAACGTGTGTTCCATGTCCCGAAAAATCTGAAGCCCTAGATGGAGCACCTAGATCAGGGTTATAGAAAATTTTTATTTTTTCTTTCAGAAACTCGTGGTCTGCATCCACTCCCGTGTCGATAATACCAACTTTTACTCCATGACCAGTGATCTCAGGATAAAAGGCATTAACGATGTTCAGTTTAATGTTTTCTGCAAAATACTGTGCTTTAGGGGCAGTGGGTTGCGCTGATTGAACGGTTTCAAATTTAAAGGGTCGATTAAAAAAAATACTTTTGATGTCTTGGTTTTTAAGAAGTTCAGCCAAGATTTTTTGATTTATTTTTGCATAAAAACCGTGGGTGATCCAAAGTGGTGTGGCATTGATATTCCCTAAATTCTTTAGCTTCTTTTTCGTCAAGGCTTTTAACTGGGAGATGCTTAAAGTTGCAAGGGACTCGGTTATATCAAATATCGCAATTATCTCTACTTCAGGAGAAGCGGCTAAAGTTTTAATGACCATAGGGTCAATTACTGCTGCCTGGGCAAACCCAATAAGAGATAGACATAAAAGTATGAATTTCATAGTACTTTTCCTATAAACAAGCCCATTTTTAAGTAACACGGCTAGAGGTTAAATAGGCACACAAATTTTTTGCTGGTGAAAAAAAGATATGCTAAAAGACCGTCAATGGTTAAATTGAGTGTAAATATAAATAAGATTGCGACATTGCGGAACGCCAGGGGAGAAACAAACCCGAATGTGCTAAAGGCGGCTTTAGATATCGAGTCTTATGGTGCCGATGGTATTACTGTTCATCCGCGGCCCGATGGTCGTCATATTCGCTTTAGTGACGTTTTCGACCTAAAAAAAAATATTAAGGTTGAACTTAATATCGAAGGCTATCCTTCCCACGAGTATATTAAATTAGTCTCTGAAATAAAACCAGCACAAGCGACTTTAGTGCCAGATCCCCCAGAAGCTTTGACTTCAGATGCCGGCTGGAATGTTAAAAAGAATGAAGCTTTTTTGTCAGCCGCAGTTCAAAAATTAAAACCATCAGGCGCAAGAATTTCGTTATTCATAGATCCTTTGAATGTTTCCACGCAGGAGTTGGCAATAATAAAGTCTTTAGGAATAGAGCGTATTGAGCTTTATACAAAGCTGTATGCTGACGTTTTTCATTCTAAAAAACTCCAAGAGACTTTAGAGTTTTATAAAAAAGTGGCGCGTGAGGCGGAAAAGGTGGGCCTAGGAGTGAATGCGGGACATGACCTAGATCTTAAAAATCTTGGTTATCTGGTGAGAAATATCCCCGAGCTCTTAGAAGTTTCTATTGGGCATGCTCTAATTTGTGATGCCCTTAATTTTGGTCTTAAGGATACAGTCCAAAAATATCTACTGGCCGCTAAGGGTTAAAAACACCAGAAAAAATTTTCAGATAGTAAAAAGACGCCAATTTTGCGAAAATAACTAGTGTTATCAAGTGTTTGTAATTTTTACAGTGAGTCCAAAAAATCCCCTAAAAAATTGACACATCGCGTATAATGGCCGTTAAATAGAACAAAATGAACTCGTCGGTCGTCTCGTCTATCGTCGCGAAGGTAATAGTGAAGATAATTTTAATCAGCTTAATTTTAATTTGTGAAACTCTGGCGGGATCAATTGCTTTCAGCGCCGAGGAGGTAAATTTTGTTGAACCAGTGGGAGGGTTTGATTTCGATTTTTCGCAAGGACCCCCTCAAGTTCACGATGTGTGGTTTGCTGAAAATCATTACACAGCAGAAGAGTGGAAATCAGCGGCCATTGCAGGATACGCTAATCCCTTTGTCGAAGAGGTTACATTAAAGCCCCTTGTTAAAAATGGTAACTCTCATATTATTGCCATGAAAACCGCTTTCGTTATTAGGAAACCCATTACTTTTATAACAAGAGAAAAATATTTATCACCTGACTTTCACATAAAGACAAATCCCTCTATAGAAGAAATGAAGGTAATCAGCCAAGTCCCGCTAATTTTTGATACCAAAACAGGTATTTTCGGTTTCATGGAACTGAATTCATTGGTACATTTTTTATATTTTGATGAAAACGAAATTCAGGCGCGGCCCAATTTGCAGCAGATCACAAGGTATCATGGATTAACCAAAGTCCCACCTAAATTCCTAATTTATCGGTATGCTGAAAAATTCAATCGCATTCTAGAGTTGGCAGTTACGACCTCCGAATTTTACCCCATTGATGCTAATTCCACTCTCGTATTGTCGTTTGCTTTTGTCTCTGCCAACGGCAGTTGGTTTACTGGGTTTAGTGGAGCATTTGCCAAGAGAAAACTGCGAAATGCGTTTGAGCAAATAATTAGAGATAATATACATGCCATTGACAACCTTCCGTAGAAACTTAATTTTCGTAGGCTTGGCACTTTTACTAACGGGATTTAATTTTGACGAAAAATTGGATCAGTCGATTTCTAATACAGTAAAATACCTCAAGGAGCGACAACGGCCCGAAGGCCATTGGGCCGGCGCTTATGTTTGTGATGCCTCATTTGATGCTTTGGCTTTAGCACTCGGAAAAAAGCTGGGACTCTTGAATGAAGACCTAAAGGTCGAAATCTACAAATCCATTACAGATCGAATTGACCCATCAAAGAGCGGGTGGACGACTTATGCTGGCGGTCCTATCGATAGGGATGTCACTGGTATTATTCTTTTGGCACTTCAAAGTGTGGGGTATTCAGAAGCTGATCCCCATCTCATCAGAGCATGGCAATGGTTTCACTCCCAAGGTGGATTAAAAATTTTGGGTCCAATTGCTAAGGCTCAATTGATTCCACTGGGTCTCGTTAGCAAAAAACTCGTACCAATGGTTACTGCGAGAATACTGGGACTCCCCAAATTGTCGCCAGTACACATAAGTAAACTCGGTCATGTTAAGGAGCTCACGATTCCATTTATAGGATGGCAAATCTTATCTGAACTTAAGGACAACTCCCTTTCGGCAGAATTTCTAAATCTTACAGCGTGGATGAATGAAAAAGTGAGTATCGGGACTTACAAGTTTCCGCAAATTGATGGAACTTCACAAGAATTTACGAAAGATCCTTATGTTGATTTAGCAAACTCCTTTATAAACCTCCTGGTTGGTGGCAGCGATATCTTTTGGGCCAAACAAGTTGTCGCCTATGCTTTGCAAAGGCGTAATCCATCTGGCAATTGGTTCGGTGTGAGTTTTACGATGGTAAACTTATTAATGCTGTCAGAGGCACAACGAGTGGGGCTGGGGGATTTCTCAGGTCTACTAAATCAAGGCTGGCAGAGCATACTCAGGTGGCGTGCTTTGAGCGGCGAGGGAATCTCAGTTCAACAGGTTATGTCGAGCGATATTTGGGACACCTCAAATACTTTATCTGCCTTTCATAAGTTAAAGGACACTAAATGGTACGACTCACAGATGGTACAAGGGATAAACTTAGGTGCTAAATGGCTGAATGATAAATTCATATCCAGTGCGGGCTGGAGTTTTGATAGCTCAGATAGAACTCTCCCCGATCTTGATGATACGGGTACCGTCCTTCATGCCCTAGCGGGCACTCAAGAAGTCGAACACATTCCTTTCGCGCTTGACTGGATACTTGAAAACCAAAACGACGATGGGGGATTTCCGGCATGGAACAAGGGTGTCTCGCAAAATACCTTTTTACTAATGGAGGGATTTTTTCCGGATATTCCAGATATCGCCGACATTAGTCAAACGGATCTCACGGCACGGGTACTGGTTACTTTTTCGGTCTTAGAAAAACAGGGCGTTGTTTCAAGACGAACTTTAACTCCAATTCGCGAACGCGCCTGTAAATTTATTTTAGATAAATCAGAAAAAATTAAAAACATTGATGCTCCCGCCTATACGGGTC
>ENA-ORBV01005293-ORBV01005293.1-microbial-mat-metagenome-genome-assembly--contig:-NODE-5293-length-23883-cov-49.122700_pt1 | contig 23883 bp, 39 predicted proteins | sample MGYA00237777_ERZ505514 | MGnify/ENA primary metagenome ERZ505514 (study PRJEB26160, sample SAMN06269048) | microbial mat metagenome | isolation source: Oligotrophic lake microbial mat | place... | reverse complement strand
AAGCAGAAGACGGCATACGAGATTCGCCTTAGTCTCGTGGGCTCGGAGATGTGTATAAGAGACAGATCAAGGGCGATACGCTTTCTCTGTTCACTCTGGATGGCCGCGCCAAGGTGCCGTTCGCCTGCGGCAAGTATCAGCGCAACCTGCTTTCCAGCGGAGTCCCGAAGGAAGCGAGGCTGATCGTTCGCAAGGGCGTCTGGTACTTCAACCTCGTCCTCGATCTTCCTGATGCTGCGCAGGCTTCCGGTAGCGGAGTTCTCGGTATTGACGTTGGTGAAAACAATCTCGCAGCAACCAGCACCGGCAAGGTCTGTGGCGGCGGGAAACTGCGGCACAACCGCGACAAATACCTTGCCAACCGCAGGCGTCTTCAAGCCAACGGTAGTCGTGCAGCGAAACGCAAGCTGCGCACTATCTCCGGGCGTGAAAGCCTGCACGTTAAGCATGTGAACCACGAGATCAGCAAGGCCATAGTTGCAGAAGCTATCAATTCCGGTGCGGGTGAAATTCGCATGGAAGACCTGACCAACATTCGCGCCAACATCAAGGCCGGGAAGCGTGTCAGGACGCGATTGCACCGATGGGCTTTCCGGCAGCTTCAAGACTTTGTTTCCTACAAAGCCGAAGCCGCTGGAATGCGCGTGGTTTACGTAAATCCCGCATGGACGAGTCAGACATGCTCGGTTTGCGGGGCAATCGGAAAACGGACGAAGCATCGCTTTGTTTGTTCTTGTGGAAACATGGCGCACAGCGACTGCAACGCGAGTCGCAACATTGCCAAGTTCGCGGAGCCTATCGGTTCCGTGAGGGGCTGCAAAGTAACCAGTCCTAAATTCGCGCATCGGGTTCGTTCTGATGTAGTGGAAAGCCCCGTCCTTTAGGGCGGGGAACAGTTACTTTTTTGTCAACTGTGTGAATATCACCTTATGACCCCTGGATCGAAGATAAGTAGCCGCTTCCTCCTCGCGCTGGGCCTCATCCCGCCAGACCTGGGTGACGTGGCTGAAGTTGTCCAGTCGTTCGGCTGGCGAAAGGAAGTCGAAGGAAAGGAAGTCGAGGAAAGCGTCGGATTTGTTCATCAGTATCCCCAAAATTTAGAAAGCATTCCGGCAAAAAAACAGACTGCCAGATACCAGAGAAAAAGGAGAGTCCAGCTAGAGAGGCCCATCATTCATCTCCTGGAGGCTAAGGGCCGGACTGGTTACCGGCGCTCCTTGTGAGTTAATTGATTACCCGCTGCTGTCCACGGGCCACCCTAGCCATCGAACGAGAGACTAGCAAGACATTCCAACTTTAGTCAATGATTATTTAATTGCATTCTCCGAAAAGCAATGCTACCGTGACGGCATGGACAAACCAATATTGGAATATGTGCTTACAGAGTTGCGGGATCGCAAGGGTTATTGGCCGGCGATTGCAGCGAGGACAAAACTGCAATATTCTTGGCTAACTAAGTTAGCGCAAGGGGGCATTCCGGAGCCTGGAGTTAACAAAATTCAGAAGTTAGCGGACTTCTTCCGCGCGCATTCGCGTGAATTAACTGATCGCCGCGCATGCAAGAGCCGGCGATGAACTGCCCGCTTCACGGCCTCCAGATTGGCCGTACTCGGTGTCAGTGGTGTGGGCATGACCCCATTTTCCCGCGTCGTCCTCCCTCCTCCCCGGACGACGTTTTGCCGCGCACCTTACTCGGTGTCGCGGCTATTTTATTCAAGTGAAGCAATAATCTTCGACTTCGACATTATTACGGCGCTCGCCATCAGTTTCGGCGTTTTGATAGTGGTGTTTTTTATCGCGGATCAGGTTTGCGACGAACCGGAGGACTGGAATGATTGAACTTTACGCGGTGTTTCTAGGTATGCAGGTATTGGGCGCGGCTTGGCTGTTTCTGGTTTTGGCGACGAGGGACAGCTAAAAATTTTAGCCAATTTGTAGATTTTAATTGACATGCGTGTAGTACATAACGTTTACTCAACAGTAACGAGGAAGAGATCAATGCCTAATCGACTCTTGCGTGAGGGTATTTGCTCTAGCGACGCGATCGAAAGTCTTTCTCCGGAACTGGAGGTCATGTTCTACCGATTGTTGGTGGTGTGTGATGACTACGGGTACATGGACGCAAGACCGCCCATATTAAAAGCCCAATGCTTTCCCCTGAAGGACAGCGCTACGCAAGCCAAGATCCAATCTTGGATCGACGAGCTTGCAAAGCAAGGACTCATAGCCGTCTATGAGAAGGACAATAAACAGTTCCTTGCTATCTGTAAATGGGAGCAGAGGGCCCGTAGTAGGCAGAAGTACCCCGGGCCAATGGACGAAGGTTGTCAGTCAATTGACCGTCAATTGTCTGACAACTGTCAGACAGATGACCGCCTGGGTTGGGGTTGGGGTGGGGGTAAGGGTGCTCATTCTGAGCGGCTTGGCAATTGTCAGACAATTGACGGTCAATTGCCTGACAACGGTCAGACAGATGACCGCATGGGTAGGGGTAAGGGTAAGGGTGCGCATTCTGCGCGGTTTGACCGTTTCTGGTTTGCATATCCGCGAAAGGTTGCCAAGAGGGACGCATTGAAGGCGTGGATGAAGATCGTCGCCGATGACGATCTTACGGAAAAGATCGTCACTGCCGTTATTTCCGCGAAAACTTCAGTGCAATGGTTGAATGAAGGCGGGAAATACATCCCTTTCCCGGCTACGTGGCTCAATCGAGGGCAATGGGAAGACTCCGGAATCGAAGCAGATAAACGGATGGTTATGTGAAGGTTGATTTATTCCTTTCGCATCTCCAAAAACTCCGCAGAACATCGCGGCAAAGCTGGGTTGCTTGTTGTCCTGCCCATGAGGACAAAAGCCCGAGCCTGACTATCCGCGAGAAGGACGATGGCCGCGTGCTTGTGCATTGCTTCGGGGGATGCTCGGTCGAGGAAATTCTGGGCGCGGTCGGGTTGACGTTTGACGCTCTTTTTCCCGACAGGTTGGTGGATAACGCAAAGCCATTTCGTAGGCCGTTTCCAGCGGGGGATGTGTTGGCAGCGTTGTCGACGGAAGCGATGATTGTTGCGGTTGCCGCAAGCAACATTCAGCAGGGTGTCGAGTTATCGGCGGTGGATCACGAACGCTTGTGGACGGCGACTAATCGCATTGTTGCGGCCAAGGAAATGGCAAATGGCTGATGCCGAAAAAGGCGCGTCAGTCCTGGATGCTGCTATCGCGCAAAAACCACGCATTGCAACGGCGTCGGCCTGGCGGCGGCAAATTCGTGAATTGTGGAAGAAAGGACTGACACCGGGGGACCGGACAGGTTGGCCGAGTTTGGATCAGTTTTATTCAGTGGCCGAGGGGCAATTAAGCATAGTCACCGGCTGGCCGAGTTCGGGAAAATCTGAATGGCTAGATGCTTTGTTAGTGAACCTTGCGAAACAGGATTGGCACTTCGCAATTTTCTCACCCGAGAATCATCCTGTTCCTGTCCACATTGCCAAGCTCATGGAAAAGATTGTCGGCAAGCCATTTGGTCATGGGCAGACAGAGCGGATTGCAGAGGCCGAGCTTGACGAGGTGGCCGATCAACTGGGGCAGTCCTTTGCGTTTATAGAGGCGATTAACGGCGCGGTGTCCATCAACGATGTGATTAACGCGGCCATGCCGTACCTCTCGAAGTTTGAGGGTAAGCGCGGATTAGTTATTGATCCGTGGAACGAGTTGGAACATTGGAGGCCGTCGAACCTTTCGGAGACTGAATACGTTTCACAGACGCTTTCCACAGTTAGAAACTGGGCGCGGACAAATAAGATCCATGTCTGGATTGTCGCGCATCCGCAGAAAATAAAAAGAGAAGACGGAAAGTTGCCCATCCCGAGGCCGGACATGATTTCCGGGAGTCAGCATTGGTGGAACAAGGCTGACTGCGCAATAACGGTATGGAGAGACTTTGATAATTTGGATTCTCAAGACGTGGATGTGTACGTGCAGAAGGTGCGGTTTAAGCACATTGGCAGACCTGGATTTGTGACGCTGCGCTATGACAGATTGACCGGGCGTTATCACGAGAAAATATCTATGGTCCCCAAAATGATCGCCAGACCTTACGAGGGGGTCGGTTTTTGACGTCCTCCCCGCCCTAAAGGACGGGGTCTCCACGGGAGATTTTAGATGATTGATTTATTTTATCCGCCGAAGCCGCACGAACTACAGAACCGGATGCCGGATTACGTTCATCTAATCAAGGATGATCCAGACGAGACGATTGAGGTCTCGCCGTACAACAAGCGCCTAGCACAAATGCGGGCATGGCATGAGCGGAAAAGAGCAAAAGAATGTGGGCCTGAAGCATGACCCCGTACAAGCGCAAGGAAGTGATCGGGAATGCAACGCTGTACGAGGGCGACGCGCTGGCGGTGCTGTCTGACTTGCCGGATCAGTCCGTGCAGTGCTGCGTGACTTCGCCGCCGTACTGGGGGCTGAGATCGTACATTGCAGATGGCGACCCTCTGAAACCGTTGGAACAGGGTTCGGAACCCACGCCCGCAGAGTACGTCGAGAAGATGGTCGCCGTTTTCCGCGAGGTGAAAAGAGTGCTGCGGGATGATGGTACGCTTTGGCTCAATTTGGGTTCAAGTTATGCGTCAAGCGGCATGGGCGGTAATCCTGATGAAAGCGAATTCCGCAAACAGGCGACTAACGCTGGTAGTCTGATACCAGGGCGATCAGCGCCGCATGGATTCAAGCCGAAAGACATGGTTCCGATACCGTGGATGGTTGCAATGGCCCTGCAAGCCGACGGCTGGTATCTCCGGCAGGACATCATCTGGGCGAAGCCGAACCCGATGCCTGAGCCGGTGCGCGACCGTTGCACAAAATCGCACGAATACCTGTTCCTGCTGGCGAAGTCGGAGAAGTATTATTTTGATGCCGATGCGATTCGGGAGGCCTTTGCCGACGACCGTATGGGCAATCCGGGGGACTATGCCAAAACAAGCGCGTTCGACAGGGGCGTCAACAATGACCGTAAAGACGGGGGATTCATTGGTAACGGCGGCGGTTGGAATAGCGGCGGTGAAACAACTGGCCGCAACAAGCGCAGTGTCTGGACTGTCACCCCCAAGCCCTTCAAAGGCGCGCACTTCGCCACCTTCCCGCCGAAGCTGATCGAGCCCTGCATCCTCGCTGGTTGTCCTGCTGGTGGTGTAGTTTTGGATTGCTTCAACGGCAGTGGAACGACCGGCCTAGTCGCGCTACAGCACGGCAGGCAGTACGTCGGGATCGAGTTGAACCCCGAATATCTCGGCCTCACCATGCCGCGCATCGAGAACGCCCAAAAACAGGAGCGCATGTTCGCATGAGCGACGAAGCTATTGAAGCACGGATGCAGGATCTCCGTGAACTAGCCAAGCGATACTCCAAGGCCTACGCGACCCGCGAGTATTTAGAGGAATTCAAGAGGTCGAAGTTGGCGATCATGATGAAGAAATACGAGCGGGTGGGCTTTGCTACCGCAGCGGCGCAGGAGCGCGAGGCTCGGGCGGATCAAGAATATATTGATTTGCTCGACGGGTTAAGGGAGGCGGTCGAGCAGTCCGAGGCGCTACGGTGGGAGCTGAAGATTGCGGAGATTGGAGCCGAGGTCTGGCGCACGCGGCAGGCAAACATACGGGCCGAGCGAAAGGGGTACGGTGCATAATGGACTCTAAACAGCAATTTCGCGCGTTATTCGCGGAACACGAACCGGAGCTTCTGGGTTGTGTGGACGAGTTGATTGAGGAATTTGGCCGAGGCCCAAGGCAGAAGCTCACGGTTTATTGCCCGGTGAAACTAGACATCACTTTGCCGGCGCCGGCAAAGCGATAATGGCGAAACGTAAGAAGAACTTACGGCAACTGAAGGGGATGTGCTGGAAAGTATTTTCCGAATACATTCGGCGAAAAGACGCAGACGAGGGCGGGACGAATGAATGTTATACCTGCGGAAAATATGCGCACTGGAAAGAGTTGCACGCTGGGCACTTTGTTGGGGGGCGAAAAAATGCAGTGTTGTTTGATGAGCGCGTCGTTCGCCCGCAGTGCATCGTATGCAACATTTTTCTGGCGGGCAATTACGCGGTTTATACCTTGAGGATGTTGGACGAAAACGGGCGACAGTGTGTCGATGATTTGCTTGCGCTGAAAAATCAAACCCTGAAAGTCACGCGCTCAGATTTGGAAGAAAAGATCGCGCATTATCGGCAAAAACTTGCGGAATTGTAATGACGAAGGCAATGCGGCTGGAACTGATAAAAAAGTGGTCCCTGCGATTAACGCAGAAGGATTTGGCCAGGGAATACGGAATCAGCGAGTTGGCGGTAAGCGGGATAGTGTACCGCGCGCGGCACGGGAGCAAAAAACGCAAGGCAGCGGGTTGACGCAGATGACCCGCCCCAGCCTTAAGGAAAGCGTCGGCACCGCGGTAAATACCAGCAACCTGAAGTCCGACATCCTGGTAGAGGGTGCAGCGGACCGACTGGCCGCCCTGGCGCGCGCTGACGCCCTGGGATCGGCGCTGTGGCGGTTGAAGGCCGGTGGCGACATGACCGTCCTGAAACGCGCGGCGGCCCTGCTGGCCCTGCGGGCGAGGCGGGAATTTCTGTTTCCGGCCAGTCCGGCGCTGATGCTGGAAATCTGTTCGAGAATCCTGAACGAGTGGCTGCAGGATAAGTGCCCAAAATGCAAAGGCCGCGGCCGTACCGGGATGGGCACCGGCTCAGTGGTTCGCCAGGTGGCGGACTGCGAGGGCTGCGCCGGATCGGGACGGTCGCAGCACATCGGGGGTATTAGCGCGGCGCTCCTGGAGAGCAGCGAGTACGGCCCAATCTCGCCGGAGTTGCGCCATTTTTTACTTAGCACGACGAAGCCCTGCCCGGACTGTAGCGGCGCGGGCAAGGTGATGAAGGACAAGACCGTCAATAAAACCTCGCTCGGGAAGCCCTGCTATCAGTGCCTGGGCACCGGCCGTAGCCGCGTTAACGGCGCCGAGCGCGCCGTTGTGGTCGGCGTTACACGGCAGGCGTACTGGAAAACCTGGGACGTCCGATTCAACGCGGTCCGGCACATGTTGGCGGTCGCGGAAGGGGAGCCGGCCGAGAAGGTCCGCGCCGCCCTGCGCGGTCCGCGTCCAGCCACGGATCCGGATTCGCCGACCTTCGTACCCGTGACCGCCCGCGAAATATAACGCGCACTCAAGGAAGTTCGCATGAGCAAACCAATCTGTGTAGATTTGTGCTGTGGCCTCGGAGGATGGGCGGAAGGATTCATTGCTGAGGGATGGGACGTGATCGGGTTTGATATTTTCGACATGGCCGCAGAGACTGGACTGCCCCGCGCCGCCGGAATGCAACTCGTCTTGCAGGATATTCTCACGGTTACCGGGCAGCAGTTCAGGGGGAAAGTATCGTGCATTACAGCTTCTCCCCCATGTCAGAAATTTTCCTATATGGCGATGCCGTGGACAAGAGCCAAGGCGATGATTAAAGAATACGAGGCCAGCGAGGAAAAGAGACGTGAACTCACTGCCCTATTCGATGCGTGTGTGCGGATAGGAAAAGAGGCAGGAGTGCCGACGATCATCGAAAATGTGAGGGGAGCGCAGCGATGGATTGGGCGTTCAAGACACGCATACGGGAGTTTCCACCTTTGGGGCGACGTGCCGGCGCTGATGCCGATGACGGTCATGGCGCAAAAATTCAACCCGGACGGAACAGCGCACGGTCAAGGCTCATGGTTCGGTATTGCGGACTCGAAGAATCGTGGCACGAAAAACTCCGGTGGCTCGTGGTTCAACATCGGCAGTCCTGGGCAGAAGGTGACGAATCAGAATCCGGTGAATGATTGGATAAAGAACAAGGACGCGGACGGATATGAGCGCAGCCACCCGCAGGCGTTCGGCTGGAAAGCCACGCGCACCAGCAGTAAAAGCAGCAAGCGCAAAGCCGCTTCTGCGCTGATCGCCAAGATCCCGCTCCCTTTGTCGCGGTATATCGCCAGCGTCTACAAGCCGATTGACTGCCTTCCTTAGCCGCGGCCCGCGTCCAGCCACAGACCCGGATTCGCCGACCTTCGTACCCGTGACCGCCCGCGAAATATAGAGGAATTAGCTATATTTCGCGCGCGACGGTCCGTTGGGTGAGCGCGACAAGGGTAATGCCGCGCGACAGGTTACCCTGCCCGACCTCGCGCAACCAGTCGGCAAGCGCCGGGTCCAACATTACGTTAATGCGCACCTTTCGGTTCGGCCCGGTTAGAGGTCGCCCTGGTTTGCGGTTCATCAAGTTAGTATCCACTCTCTTTCCGTAAAGCTCTGTAAACGGCAACTATTGGATCGCGCTTCGCCCGATAGGCGGTTTCAATCAGGTCGCATTGATCGTCGTAGTCTGCATCAATCTTCTTTATTTGCTCGGCATGGGCAGCGTCTATTGCCCTAACGTGCTCCCGGAGTGTGTCTAATTTTTTTAGTGTCTCTTCACAAGATTCTACCCTGGCCACAGCTACTAGCGCCGAATCCAAGAATTCAGCCGTATCCCCTTCTTTAACCGCGAAAGATTGAGCGCTGGCGATGCTGGCGAAGGCTTTCATGTGCCCGCCGGGCCGCCGTCGCATTCCATCGCGCATTCGGTGTCGGTTGTGCATTGCGCGCGGATAGGTTGCAGTGAGTGCGCTACAGCTACCAAGAACAAGGCATTGACGACTATGGCGAGAATGAACGAACGGATAGAGTAGGTTTTGTACATTTTTGATCTCCTAGTGGTTACTTCAAGCATTCGGTCAAGCATGCGACCACCTGCCGCACCCCCGCGTGAGCAGGGGCGCTGGCCAATTACCCTTCGAGGACCGCGTATTCGCGACTCAGGTTTAGCTCTCCGACCTGCACCGCAACGTGGACGCTGTACCGTTCGATCGCCCATTCGTCGGCGGATTTTAGACCGCCTTTATGGAGTCTCAGTGTTGCTTTTGAGCCAGGGATTGCCGCCTCCGCGCGCTCCATCAGTTCAATGGCGCCATCTGAGGGCGCAAACGGCGCATCAATTACGCCGAACTCCACGGCATCATCGTCATCCGCATCGGTCTCCTGGCGGACCTCGATCTCCGTGATTTTTTCATATTTTGGCGCGTTCTCCATTTGAGAAAACGTCTGTTCGCGAATCCCGTCCACGATCTCCGATTCGGCCAGCAAGCCCCGCGCGTGGCGCTTTTTCTGCCCGGCGGTCCCGTTCGCCGACACCCAGGCGTCAAGCTGCTGTTTCCGCCGGGATGCTGCCGCCTCTGAAGCAGCATCCGCGACCGCTGTCGCGGAGGCGCGCGCGACCTCATCCCGAGCCGCTTTTTCCGCATCGTCGAGAGCCAATAGAGTATTTAGCACCGCGACCTCGGCCACGATCTCCGCGCGCTTGGTCACTACCCCCGGGTCCGCTTCGACCGCGGAGCGATCGAACCTCGGAGTATGGGCCGCGCAGGGATCTACGGCGCTCCACTTCCTGGTATGCCCGCCACCTGACCACAATAGTTGTATTAGTTGCTCCAGTGGCGCGGCCACGTACCAGGCGATCTGTTGCGCGGTGTGCGCATCGCGCTGCGTTGCGAGGTCGCGTTGTTCCGCAATCTCGCGGTCAAGAATCTGCATTACCGCCTCGGTGCTGTGGGATTCAGCCCCATGTATAACGGGCATCTTGTCCCGCTCTGAGTATTTTTGCGCGAGAACTGAACGCTGTTCTGCACTCAGCAGCGTGACATCGACCTCTATATCTCGGCAACCCTGATCGTTGATGCCTGCATTAATTGCTAGTTGGGTGGACACATATACTCGTGCTGTAGTCATTTGCATCTCCTTGAGATTTGCCCTCGGTCCAAGACCTCAGGCGGTGCCGACATCCGGTCGGCGCGGGTAGGCTGGGTTAGAGAGTGACTTTTTCGGCTAGTCGCTCTGATATTTCGCCGCTTCTGGCCAGGCTGTCGACAAAATCCACAAAGGCGCAGCGTATATCTGCCGGCTGATCATTCTGCCGTTTGGTCTGATCGTACTGATTAGTACCCTTCATGGCGCTCCAAAAAGCCGCCCTAATTTGTTTTTGCGTTGTCATGATCTAGCTCCTTAAATCCTCTAAGTTGTTGAAAAGTTAGCTAATACTCGCTATTAGTGACAGATTCGGGTTATAATGACGGCATGATTAGATGGTTAAAAAGTTAGTGACTACTTCGAAGGCCCGAAGGCTTCAGGATCCGGCAACGCCAAGTTCACGCTTTTGCAGGCTTGCTGCTGATAGTGCGCCGGCATCTGCCGAGTAATACTTGTATCCATCAACGCAAATAACCTTTTTGCGCGGATAGGCATAGACAACGTGTCCGGAATCTTTGAGTTCAGTTATTTGTTTTGCTGTGATTTTGTCCATTTTGATTCTCCTCCAGTTACCCGGCATCCGGCTGGCGCGGTAGTGCAAACTCCGATGCCCCTGAGGGCATGAGAGTTGGCGCTAGGCGGCGGCGATCTGCGGCACAACAAAGAGCGGGACGTAATCAGCGGATGCCCGATCTCGCTGTCTAATCGCCAACTGGTACCGGTCTCTCTGATCGTTAGAGATGTACGGCGAGACAACTGCCTTATACAGATCATCAAGCGTATAGGCCGGGAAAAGCCGTTTAGATTTCGGTGCTCCATCCATTTTCATAACTCCTTGTTGTTGGGTTAGGTGCGTTGGTCGGCAATAAGCGCCCGTGCAGCATCATTTTCGGCCTTGACGTAGCACGCCGGATGGAATGCTTTGGGGAAGTCGATACCAAGCGATATCAATATATAAGGGGGGTTCGTATGCGTTATGGCCCCTTTTATGGTTTTTGCGCAGCGGTAACAAGTGTTCATTTTGATGCTCCTAGTGATTGAAAAGTTAGTGCCTACTCCAAAGCCCGAAGGCTTTGGGAAAGGGACTTAAGCTCGAAACTGTTCAGCGCCGCCAATTAGCCATTGACGGTAATTGATCTGCAATGCGTCAAAAACCGCGAGGCTCATGTGCTCGCCGATCCGCAGTGTTGCCGCCACGCTGTAACGGGCTCCCATGTAATTAATGCCCGCGGCGTAGCAATCAGTGGCCATACGAGACCATTCTTTTTTGTCGTGTTCGGTAACTGGCGTTATCGTCATTTTCGTAATTCCTCGAAACTAGGCGCTAATCAGGAAAGCACTTGACTAACACTGAGGATGCGCCTTGATGGCGTTCAAGGCCACCAGCGCCGCCGCAAAATCATCATCGAGTGCCTGATAGCTGCTACCTGTGCTGCGCCTGGTACCCGCCCAGAAACGTACCTTGTCGGCACACCATGCGTGATGAGCCTTATCGGAATTGCCGGACGCGACGCCAGTAATTAGCTCGGCGTCTTTCTTTCCGTTCGACCAGCTAACGGTTGATAGTAAAATCATTTTTCGCACTCCTCAGAGAGTCTTCCACTCGCCGCTGTCTTGCAGATATTGGATTTCGGTGCATCCGGCGCCCATAGCCCAATCCAGCGGGGCAAAAGCTAACTGGCTGGCGCTGTCGTCTGATACGCCCTCGTAGTACAGATTTCCGTCATCGTCTAGGAGGCGGAAGCGATGGACCAAGTAGATTGACGGCTCGTCATCGCGCCAGCCTCTGCCGTCGATGAAATTGCGGGTGATTTTCCATTTCATTTCGTCTCTCCTCAGTCATAGTCATAGGGACTATGCGATTAATATAGACACTTAACTAATAGGTGTCAAGTAATATTATACGGATATAATTGTGGACACGTATATAATAGGTGTGTAATATTCGGTCATGGTCGCAAATGGCCATGACACCAGGCCCCGGTGAATAGGGGGAAAAGGAGAATCAAAATGAGAACCATAACCTGGAATAAAGGCGCGTACTGGATGCACGCTGATGGGTACGACGGGCACAAAATAGCCTTCGAGAGCATCGCCGATGCTCAGGCTTTGGCACTCTCCGAAGGAGAGACAGGCGAATTCTTGGAGTCGGCGCCGGTCGCGGTCGCGGTCGCCCAACCAGGTATGCGGGCCTGCCGTGAATCCTGCCGTGAATGCGGCGCCCCAGGACACGTTGATGGGCGTGGCCTTGGCATCTCCTGCGGCTGCGCCGCAGAGTAAGTGGCGTAACCACTTTCACCCCAGCGCCCCTGCTCACGCGGGGCGCGGGAGAACCAGAACACCAGGCCCCGGTGAATACGGGCAGAGGAGCAAAAAATGCAACAAATCACTAAAGACGTAAAAGTCGGTATCTGGGAAAACTCAGCCTACATTGCAAACGTGTACGCGGACAAAATAATTCTAACGATTCCCTACGTAAAATGGATTGGCAACTCAGGCAACTACGCTGAGCGCAAGGTTGCGCTGCGTGACATTGCCATCATCGCCAAAGTGCTCGCCGATCTAGCCGATGGCGCCGAAGATTCCGCCAGGAAAAAAATCGGGCGCGCAGTGCAAGATGACCGCCTCGACCCTCCGGCTTAATATTAAGGCGTAATAATGTTGCACCCCACGCCGCAAAGGAGAAACAAAATGAGCAACAAAATTAATAGTTTAGATGAGGTCGTATACGTCATCAAAGACGACAAAACGATTATTGAGTCATCCATCCGTGACCTGGACGGGTACGTCGAGGAGACCACTACGCCGCGGGGCGTAGGCCCGATCTTGCATCTGCGAGGCTTTGAGCTCTGGAGCTGGGGCCATCAGGGCAGCAACCCGCACCTGGTCGCGGCTTACGACAGCGAGGCCGAGGCGCAGGACGCGCTCGAAGAAACTTTCGCCTGGGATTTTTGGAATAGCGGGGACTTCCTGCCCTTCTCGACCCGTGATGAGGCTGAGACGTTCCTGCGGGAAGGAGAAGTCTGAGGTACTGCCGTTGCTGCCAATAGAGCTCCAATGGCAGTAAAGGCAGTGCCAGGCGCCGGGTTACCGGGAAAGCGGGGCATCCAATGCGATGCGCCGAGATCCGGAGTTAACGGGAGTTAACGGGAGTTAGCAGAAGTTAACGGGAGTTGACAGAAGTTAACGGGAGTTAGCAGGAGTTAACGGGAGTTGACAGAAGTTTACGAAGCGTATACATTTCGCCCCAATGATGGCGAAGGTATACGGAAAGCCCCTGGCGGACACCTGCCTGGGGCTTTTTCTTTCTGGTGAACGTCTGCGTTCCTGGCCGACTAGTCACAAACTGGGCGGAAAGTACAGAATTCTGACGAATATGTCGTAATTCCCGCACGCCGATTAGTCATTACGGAGGGGTGTATGCGCCGGCTTCTTAGTTGCCTGATTGCCATTACGGCCGCGCCTCTGATCCCCGCCAATGCGGGAGATCTGAGCCCGGAAACTGCGGCAGTGATCTACGCGATGGCACACAGCGTAAGCGGGTATAAGCTGCCAGAGCAGGCGCCGCAAATCCACCTGGTCCATGTCGCGAAGCTACGTGCTGTCGCTTGCCCGGGCCGGGACTGCGCCGTCCACGGTCTGCAGGCAAAAAACATGATTTTCATCGACATGGAAATGGACATGGGCGACCCATTTTCCCGCGCAATCCTATTCCACGAGATGGTTCACTATCTGCAATGGGCCAGCGGCGGCGATGCCAGGGACTGCGCGGACTGGTTGCGGCGAGAGGTGGAGGCCTACAGCCTACAGGCCGCCGTTCTACATAAAGTAGGTCTACGGCTGGCCACCCCGATCCTGCCGAGCTGCGCATGATTACTCTCCGGGAGTTTTTCCGCAACCCGACCACGGGCGAGGAAAAGCCGCACCTGCCGGAACAGGAGGACGCGGCCAATACCATGCTGCTGCGCCGCCAGGCACTGCGAAATGACTACTACGCATCCACCGGGCGAGCCCCGGTAATAGATCCGGACACCGGAACCGAAATCAGCGGGCGGAAGGGCGGGAGCGGCGGCGGCGGGTTTCGGCTGGAAACTGAAGAGGGGTCTGGCCGGTCGTCGCACAAAATCCTTTTCATACAGGCCATGGACGGAACGTGGAGCCGCGACCCAATAAGGGCGCAGGCCGGTATGGATGACTACGACCCGGGCAACGCTTTCGATCGCTGGCTAGACCTGTTTGAGTACACCGACGGCCGAAATAGCAAGCTAGAGGACCACGACCTGTATAGGGAAAGCCCTGAAGACACGCCAGGATGGGTCCATCTAACCACGCGCTCCCCGCGATCCGGTAGACGGACCTTTAAACCGTAGAGGAATTCGACATGCTGAACGAAATCGTGACCGCAAACCCGCAGGCCTGGGCCACGCTGGCGTTGATCGCCGGCGCCTTGACAAGCTGGCTCAGTCAGGCCCGCCGCGGGCTGGCGCCCTGGAGCCCGATCACCTACTGGCTTATCGACGACAAGCCGCTGGGATGGGGCACGCTCGGTGTGTTGGGCGCTGCGATTGCGAGCATCTGGCAGGTCAACATGGACGGCGCCAATGGCGTGACGCTCCTGCAAGCCTGGTTCGCCTCCGGACTTGTCGTAGACGCTTTGATCCAGCCTGGTCCAGCCAAAACCGCATCGGATGCGTTGCATAACCTGCACAACAAGGCATTGGGCTTCATTCGCTGGCCCCTGTTGCCGGTCTTGGTGGCTTTGGCGTTGCTGTCCGGCGGCATGATGGGTTGCGCGGGGCTACAGGAATTGGCTGGAGATACGCTGAAAGTCGATGCAAACCTATCGCCGCCCGCTCAGATAGCGCAGAGCGTCATTAACGAGGCGAACTTGACTCTTACCGCATCGGCAAATGTAATCGGCAACAACGCACAGAGCGGGATCATGGCCAAGGTTGACGCGCAGGCGGCACTGGATGAGGTCAAGCGTCTGCGGGAACAGGTTAAGACCGCACAGGCCCTGCTCGAACTCGGGGATATAAGCTCTGCGCAATCACAGGCCGCGCTGATAAATAGACTGGCGACCGCGTTGCATAAACGGGTGGCCGCCGAAGCGAGGAAGCAGCCATGAATCCGGTCATATGGAAGATTGCCGAGATGGCGCTGAATCTGATCGCCATTGGCATCGAGCGCAAGGCCGTCCTCAGTAAAATCAAGGCTATGGAAGAGGCTGGAGCCACGGGCGAAGAGATTAAAGCGGCTCTATCCGACATTGCCGATGCCGCCATTGCCGGGGCGCAGGCCAGGATCAACGAGCTGCCAGACTGAGGGACAGAGAAACATGACAGAACCAGTTACTGGCAGTTGGCTCGGGATAAAACTTCTAACCCTGGTGGCTGGATTTGCCGGGGGAGTCGTCACGCTGAGCTTCCTGAAGGACCTAACCAAGCTGCAGGGCATCGCCGCGGTACTGGCCGGGCTCGGATGCGCTGTGTTCTTAGCTCCGATCCCGTCGCCCTACACTGCGGGCCTGCTTCACGGCGGAGACCCGGCGCTAGGCGTTGAGTGGTTGGACAAAATCGAGGCTGCTTATGGCTTCTTATTCGGCCTGACCGGTATGACGCTGGTACCGGGAATCATAAAAATAGCCGGCAAGTTTCAGGAGGATCCGTTGTTTTTCATCCGCATGTTCAAAGGTAAATGAGAATCATGGAAGCATTAGCGATAATTCACACAGCGCTGGCTGTTGCGTTGCTTCTAGTCAGTGGCCGAATTATCTGGTTGATGTCACGACAGACGGCGCACGGCGTCAGGGTGGCTCACTGGTTTCTTGCCGTCGGTGCCTTCTGGGCCGTGCTGTACCCGCTTTTCCATCCGGAGTGGAGCCCGGGGCCGAATTCCATGATTCTAGTCGGCGCCGCCGTTTTGCTCCTGAACAACAAGCGCGGCGGCGCCGCTTGGAGCCGGAGGAGTTCGCAGTGAAGAGGCCTAAGCCATTAGTAAAGAAGCCTAAGTTATTAGTAAAGAAGCCTAAGCCATTAGTGAAGGCATCGAAGGCTCGCCAGAAAACGGTAAAGGTTGGCGGCACGTCGCAGATGTCGGCCGAGCACCGGCGAGCGTTGTTCGTCGAGGCGTACCTTTCCAATGGCGGGAACGGCAAGGTTGCTGCAATCAATGCCGGATACAGCCGCAAGGGCGCCGAAGTGGTTGGCAGCAAAATGATAAGGCATCCGGAGGTTGCCGCCCTTTTGCGCGAGAGGCTTGGCAAGGTGTTGAGTAAATACGAATTAACGACGGAGCGCACATTGCGCGAGGTTGCCAGGTTGTCCTATGCGGACATCCGCAAGCTCTACCGGGAGGACGGCACGCTTAAGTTGCCGCATGAGTTGGACGACGATTCAGCGGCGGCTGTGTCCGGCTTTGATGTTGATGAGTTGATGGGTGGCGAGGGCAAAAGCATTGGATGTTCCAAAAAGGTCAGGCTACACGACAAAAACGCCGCTCTGGAAAAGGCCATGAAGTACCACGGCTTGTACGAGAGAGACAACGATCAGTTGGGTAATGCTGTGGCCCGCATCTTTATTGTTCCCGGAAAACAGGTTGGAAGCGGCTAAAGCAGTAAAAGTAGCGGAAGAAGTAACGGCCTGGGCGGCGACCGACCGACAAGCGGAATTTCTGTCGGCGAGCGAATTCGAGGTGCTTTACGGCGGCGCGGCGGGCGGCGGAAAAACGGACGGCATCCTAGTCGACGCGCTTGGGCTTGGTCCGGCGGCCGAAGGAAAGCCAGCGCACCTTGAGAAGCGCGCATATCAGGCGATCATTTTCCGCAAAACCTTTCCGGATTTGAAGGATTTAATCGACCGCAGCCACGAGATTTACCTTGATTACGACCGCCGCGCCAGGTACGACAAACAGGCGCATGTCTGGACATTTCCGAGTGGTGCCCGCGTGGAATTTGGGTTTATTCAGCGGGACATCGAGCGGTTCCGCTACCGCGGGCGGGCGTTCCAGTACGTCGGGTGGGAAGAATTGACGCTCTGGCCGACAAATGGGCCGTATCTGTACCTAATAAGCCGGGTGCGCAGCGTGGATCGTACGATACCGTTATATGTACGGTCGACGACAAACCCGGACGGTCCCGGCTTCAAGTGGGTGAAGGATCGGTTCGGCATTTCGACCTCGGGCAAGGCAGCGCGTATTGAGGTCGAGATGATGGATTCGGAAACGCGGGAAGTGTTCACCAGGGCGCGGCGATTCATTCCGGCCAAGCTGGCGGACAACCCGCACCTGGGCAGTGACTACCGGGCGAACCTACTGCTGTTGGAGAAGGAGGACCAGGACCGGCTGTTGCGCGGGCTGTGGGAAACTCCGCAGATCAAGGGCGCTTATTACACCGTGGAAATAGAGCGGGCCCGGGCAGGTGATCGAATCGTTAAAGTTCCGTATGTCCGATCTGCCCCGGTGGATACCTACTGGGACTTGGGGTTAAGTAAAGACTCCGGCACGACGGCGATCTGGTGCGGGCAGCACGTATCCCAACAGCACCGATTTCTGCGCTGCGTTGAGAACCATTCGGAAGCATTGGACTGGTACGTGAAATGGCTGCTGGAAACCGGATTCACGTTTGGCCGCCACTTTTTGCCGCATGACGCCGGGGTTCGCAGACTCGGGGCGCACAACGTCAAGTCCTGGAAAGAACTGCTGCAAGACCTCATGCCCGGTCACCATTTCGTTATAGTCCCGCGCATCGATGATATTAGTATTGGCATCCAGCAGACGCGCGCCAAGTTTGATGAATGCTGTTTTGATACCGAGGGTTGCGCCGATGGCGTTGCTGCGCTGGAAAATTACCGAAGGGAGTGGGATGAAGAGAACCAGGTATTTCGCAACTACCCGTTGCACGACTGGACCTCGAATTACGCCGATGCGTTCCGCCAGTTCGGCCAGGGATGGAAGCCGGCCAGGGGCGGATCGGGCGTTAAAACCGATCCCTGGGTGCCTATTGATCGGAGTATGGGCTATTGATGCATATTGAACAGCCGCGCGACATGGATCCCGCTGAAGACGAACTCAGCCCGGACCTATCGCCCGAAGAAATGGCGCTGGATGAAGAGGAAATGAAACGCCAGGAGGCCGAGCGGGCCGCGCGCCTGGATGGGCTGTGCCAGACGCTGTTCGATTACCGCAAGGACGCCATCACGGCGCGCGACCAGTCCGGAATTGAACAGGAGTGGGCCGACGCGCAGAACGCCTATGAGGGGTACGACAACGTCAACCAGCGGAATCGGGATGTCAGGCGCGGCGGATGGGCCTCAAAACCGGTAGGGCAGATTGCCAGATCAGAGGCGCTGACGGGCAGCACCGTGTACCTGAACATCACGCGCCCGTATGTGGATGCGTCCGCGGCGCGGGTGGCGGACATGCTGTTCCCGACGGATGACCGGCCATGGGGACTTAAGGCGACGCCGATCCCGGAGCTGTCGGACGCTACCGAAAGCAAGGCGCTGGTCAACCTGCCTGACGGCGGGCAGGCGACAGAGGGTGACCTAGCAAAGAAGATATTGGAACTGGCCGAGAAAAAGGCCGAGCGCGCGCAGACTCGCATTGCCGACTGGTTGACAGAATGCCAGTGGCACGCCGAGGGGCGTAAGGTCGTGGAAGATGCGGCGCGCATCGGCGTCGGCATTCTCAAGGGGCCGGTCCCGGTCAGGAAGCGCAAGGCGCGAATAGATTTCGACCCGCAGGGCCAGATGCGCATGACCGTGGAAGAGAAGATCAGCCCGGTGTCCATGCGCATCAAGCCGTGGAATTTTTGGCCGGACGGAACTTGCGGGCAAGACATCCACGACGGTTCGTACTGCTGGGAGCGCGACGACATCACGGGCAAGGCGCTGCGCGAGTTGAAAGGCACGCCTGGTTATATCGACAGCCAAATCGACGCCGTCCTTGAAGAAGGGCCGCAACTGCCGACCGCGGAAACGGCGAAATTCGCGCCGCGCGACACCATCGGCCGGCGACCCTTCGACATTTGGTATTTTACCGGCACCATCGAACGCGACGACATGGAGGCCGCGGGCTGCGATTGCTCGGAGATGCAGGACGACTACATCGACGCCGTTGTGACGATGGTTAATAACCGCGTGATTAAGGCAGCACGGAACCCGCTGGATTCGGGCGAGTTTCCATACGATGTGATGTGCTGGCAGATGGCGGAGGACCACTGGGCCGGCATGGGCGTGGGCCACCAGATCAGCGTGCCGCAGCGCGGGATCAATGCCGGCACACGCAACATGATGGACAACGCTGCGGTCTCCGCCGGGTCGCAGATCGTGATGCTCGACGGGGTCGTAGAGCCTGTTGATGGCGTGATGCGCATTGGGTCTAATAAACTATGGAAGGCTAGGGCGGACGCCGATATTCAGGATGTTAGAAACGCCTTCATCACGTTCCAGATCCCGTCGCGGCAGGTCGAACTGCTGGCGATCATCCAGTTTTATCTGAAGATGGCTGAGGACGTGACCGGCATGCCGATGCTGCTGCAGGGTCAGCAGGGCAAGGCGCCGGAGACCGTTGGCGGCATGACTATGCTACAGAACAACGCATCGGGCGTGCTGCGCAGAATGGCACGTTTGTTCGACGACTGCATTACCGAACCGCATGTGGGTCGTTTTTACGACTGGCTGATGCAGCACGGCGAGAACCCAGAGGAAAAGGGCGACTTCACCATCGATGCCAGGGCGTCATCCGTGCTGGTGGAGCGCGACCTGCAGAACCAGGCCATCATCCAGTTGGTGTCAGCATCGCTTAATCCGAACTACGGGGCGGACCCGCGGAAGTGCTTCGCCGAAGCCTGCAAGGCGCAAAAGCTCGACCCGGAGCGCTTCCAGCACACCGAAGAAGAGTGGAAGCAGATTCAGGAGAGCCAGCAAAACCAGCCCGCAGACTTCAGGGTCATGATTGAGCAGATGAGGATCACCTACGAAGAGGCCAGGCTGAACTGGCAAGCCGACCAAAACGAGCGCGACCGCGCTGTAACCGTTGGGGTCGAAGAGTTGCGGGCGCAACTGAAGGATGCCGAATTGCAAGGCCACCAGACCATCAATGTTACCAGCCTTCGCGGAAAACTCGCCGATACGGTCATCAAGACCAAGGCTCAGGAGCGCATGTCGGACAAGACCAACACGGTCAAGCAACTCTCCAAGCCGCCGACCGAACCCGCGGGCCGCGCGAAACCGGGGCAGGCTTACCAAGCGTGAAGGCGAACCACTAATGGCCGTCCTCCTGCCCGGTGACTTGTTTTCGCCGACCTGGTTGAAACTGAAAAAACACTACGAAGAGCGCCTTGACTACTGGCGCGCGATGAACGACGGCAGCCACGACGCAGCGAAGACCGAGCGCATCCGTGGAAGGATTGCTGAATGCAAAGTATTTTTGGCCTTGGCCTACCCGCCGACGCCGCAGGAGTCGGACGACGTTAAGTAACTTAAGTAACTTAAGCAATTAACGCCCTTCGACAGTTGAGAGCCCGCCTTGCGCGGGCTTTTTGTTTTTCAAGAGGTTGACGTGACGACACAGGCCGAGCAGACGCAGGACACGGAGTTTACGACGGAACAGCAGGACGTTCCAACGCAACCGACTGCCGAGCAGGACGCGGCAGTACAACAGGAAGCTGATGCATCTTTTGCCGCGGGTTTCGGGCGGGTGCGCGGTACGCCTGTTGTACCGACTAAAGAGGACGCGAGTACCGAACCGCCAGACGCTACCACAACTGAAGAAGCGCCCGCCCTAGCGGCCGACGCGGAACAGCCGGTACTGGCCGGGCTCAAGGAATCCGAGATCAAAGCGTTGCTGGGCCAGGTTGGGGAGCTTCGAGACTCCAAGGACAAGGTAGAAAAGCAGTTGCGGCAGGTATTCGGGAAGTTCGGCGACATCCAGCAACAACTCACCACGGCGAACGCCGGGCTGGGCAGGCGGGAGATCAAGGCCGAATCATTGAAGAGATTGCAGGCAGAGTATCCGGACATTGCGGAAGCACTTGCGGGCGATCTCGGCGATCTCGGCCAATTGCTGTTTGGCACACCTTCAGCAGGCGCGTCAGTCACGCAGGAGCACGTCTCTACACACGTCAACAAGGTGGTATTGGAACGTGAGTCAGAGCTGCTTCAAAAGGTCAACGAGGAAATGCTTTCGCACTTCCATCGCGACTGGAAATCCATCCGGGACAGTCAAGACCTGTCTTTGTGGCTGTCAACGCAACAAACCGACTATCGCGCCGAATTCCTTGAGAGCCAGAGTGCTACTTTTATCTCCGAAGGTCTCGATAAATTCAAAAACTGGAAGCAGCAAGGCCAGGGCACACGTCAACAAAACACCAGTCGCCTCGAACGAGCCATCGCGCCGAAAGGCCGAAGCGCTCCAGGGGCATCCGCAGTCTCCGATCAGGCCGCCTTCAATCGCGGGTTCATGCGCGTGCGAGGGGGTTAAACACATCAAAGGAAAAATACCATGCCTACGCATGCTTATACAACCAATGCCGGACGTGTAAACGAGATCAAGGGCGAGACCCTAGCGCACGCGATGCCGGTTGAAGTCCTCTCACTCGGCTGCAAGATGGTGAAGATGCCACCGAACAAGGGCGACAACATCACCTATCGTCGCTGGCTGCCTTACGGCGCCACGACCTCCAGCGCCAGCACGCAGAACCGTCCGTCTGTCAGCGCCGCTGCGCACATCACAGCGGAAGGTGTGACGCCGGCGGCGGAAACCCTGACCCCGGTGGATGTCAGTATCGCGCTGCAGCAGTACGCCGCGCTCTACAGCTACACCGACAAGGCCGCGGAACTGTACGAGGACGACATTCCGGAGGAAATGCGCATCCAGACCGGCGAGCGCATGGGCCTGGTGCGGGAAATGGTCCGCTTCGGATCGTTGAAAGCCGCCACCAACGTGCTCTACGCCGGTGGCACCAGCCGCGTGACCGTGGACGAGACCGTCAGCCTGAACGTCATCCGCAAGATGGCGCAAACGCTGCAACTCAACCACGCGAAGATGAAAACCCGGATCCTGAGGCCGTCGCCGGACTACGATACGTCGGCGATTTCTGCCGGCTACACCGTGTTCTGCTCCACGGACATGGAGCCGGACATCCGCGACCTGCCGGGCTTTACCCCGCGCGAGAAGTACGCCAGCGGCCAGGCCATCAGCGAGTTCGAGCTGGGCTCTTGCGAGCGCTATCGCTTCATCACCAGCCCGGAACTCACGGCCTACGCCGATGCGGGCGCCGCCATCTCCGGCACCACGCTGTACTCGACCACCGGCACCAGCGCCGACGTCTACCCCATGATCGTGATGGGCGAAGAGGCGGCGTTCGATGTGGCGCTGCGCGGTATGGACAGTTTCGACCTGATCCACATCCCGCACACCCGCGAGGACAAGACCGATCCGCTGCGCCAACGTGGTTATGTGGGCGCGAAGTTCTGGTCCGCTGTCCTGGTCGCCAACGGCGGCTGGATGGGCGTCATCGAAGCGGGCCGCACCGCCCTGTAATCAAACCGCACTGCAATGCACTGCACTGCACTGCACTGCAATCCAGGGGCCGCCTACGGGCGGCCTTTGATTGATTTCAAGCAAATCTCAAGGAGAAAGTAAATGGACATCATGACTCTAAGTGGTTTCACCGGATGCCTGACCAAGGCCGGGCTCGGCATCGCCGGCACGGCGGACCGGGTGAAGTTCACGGCGCCAAACGGCGCCGGGACTGATTTCGCCATCAATGGTATTGCTTATCACTTGGCCGACGGCGACAACGTCGACACCGGCGCCGCAGCGGTGCAGGCAGTCGATACAACCTGCTTGTATCTGTTGCTGCTCGATTCTGCGGGCGCCCTGTCGACAATCAAGAGCGATGAAGTGCTGAACACCGCCCTGACAAACGGCACGGCGGTCCAATGGCCAGTGCCGACGGCCAACAAGTGCCCGGTCGGCGGGGTGAAAGTTAAGACGGTCGCGGTGACGTTCACCCTGGGCACCACGAACTTCGATGCTGCGGGCGTGACGGAGACCTGGTACGACTTCGCCGGTGGCATGCCGCTGGCGCCGCAGATCTCCTAAGATCTCCTAACAAACAGGTTGCAGGAAAAGAAAGAAGGGCGCTTACAAGGCGCCCTTCTTTTCACAACTTCAAAACTAAGGAACGGCAATGCTTAACTGGAAGAAATTCAATAATATCGAGGTGTTCAAAGTCCTGCGCATCAAGAGGGGCGCGGTCATCACGGTTGACCGTGCCGATGGGACGCTCGCCAATCTGGACCTGGCCGAACTGGCTGCGATCAACAGCATTGCCTCCGCCAGTAGCGCTGGCCTAGCAATAACAGGGGAAATCTCAGCCACAACCATCCAAGTCACCGACGTGATTGATTTCACCAATGCCGACCAAAGAACTCGAATAGGTTTTGAAGCCGGAAAGTATGATTTAGGACAGTTTAATACTTGGGTTGGGCATCAGGCGGGTTCTGCTAATAATGCTACGGGGAAAACAAATGCGGCGGATACTAACACTGGCATAGGTTATCAAGTCCTCTACTCCAATACCACCGGTTACAGTAACGCTGGAAATGGATTTAACGCCCTCTACTCCAACACCAGCGGTTACCATAACTCTGCAAATGGAACTAATTCCCTCTACTCCAATACCCTCGGCAGCCAAAACTCTGCGCATGGACTTAATTCCCTCTACGCCAACATCAGCGGTAGCAATAACTCTGGGTATGGAGTTAGTGCGGGCAGATACATAACAGACGGCACGACTGCCAATGCCACACCTGCTAACTCTGTATTCTTGGGGCATAGCACAAAAGCGCTAGCGGATGGACAGACTAATCAGATAGTCATCGGCTACAACGCTACAGGTATCGGTTCCAATACCGTTGTCTTGGGTAATGACAGCATCCTTTTTACGGCGCTGAAAGGCAGCGTCGGCATCGGCAAGACGAATCCCGCGACCCAATTAGAAATATCCACAGA
>ENA-ORBV01005292-ORBV01005292.1-microbial-mat-metagenome-genome-assembly--contig:-NODE-5292-length-23884-cov-5.063385_pt1 | contig 23884 bp, 17 predicted proteins | sample MGYA00237777_ERZ505514 | MGnify/ENA primary metagenome ERZ505514 (study PRJEB26160, sample SAMN06269048) | microbial mat metagenome | isolation source: Oligotrophic lake microbial mat | place... | reverse complement strand
TTTCAAGCAGAAGACGGCATACGAGATTCGCCTTAGTCTCGTGGGCTCGGAGATGTGTATAAGAGACAGATCTACAAGGGCGAGACCTTCGTCATCCTCGGCGGCTCGGGCTCGGGCAAGACCACCCTCATCAAGCACCTCATGGCGATGCTGACGCCGGATTCGGGCACCGTCGCCATCGATGGCCAGGACATGGCGCGCTTCACGCCCGAGCAGCTCGCCGCCTACCGCCGACGCATGGGCGTGGTGTTCCAGAACGCGGCGCTGCTCAATTCGCTGACCGTGCTCGAGAACGTCGGCCTGCCCCTGATCGAGGTCGACCACTGCCCGCCCGACGAAGTCCAGACGCGGGTGACCGAGGCGCTGCGCCAGGTCTTTTTACCCGCCGACGAGATCCTGCACCTCAAGCCGGCGAGCCTGTCGGGCGGCATGCGCAAGCGTGTCGGCATCGCGCGCGCGATCATCCAGCGTCCCGAGATCATCCTCTACGACGAGCCGACCACCGGTCTCGACCCGGTCACCGTCAGCGGTGTCAACGAGCTGACGCTTGAACTGCAGAAGACGATGGGCGTGACCTCGATCGTCATCACCCACGACCTCGATGCCGCCTTCACCATCGCCGATCGCATCGCCGTGCTTTACAAGGGCCGCTTCATCGCCCTCGGCGATAAAGAGCAGATCCGCACCAACCCGCATCCTGTTCTGCGTCAGCTGCTGACGGGATCGACGCGCGGTCCGCTCACTGAGGGCTACCTGGCGCCGGCGGCAGCGGCTTCGCCAGTGCCGGTTGGTGTCATGCCCCGTCCCGCAACCGAATCCTCCACCCCGTTTGGGAACCGTCCATGAACCCTCCGAAGCCATCCGGCATGTCGAGTGAAGTGAAGGTCGGCATCCTCTTCTTCCTGGGCATGGGCCTGGCGATCTGGTTCACCTTCTTCGTCACCGATTTTGGCGCCAGCAAGGGCGAGTACGCCATCCGCTTCCGCAAGGTGAGCCAACTCAAGGACGGCGATGCTGTCACCTACAACGGCGTGCGCGTCGGCAAGGTGGCGATGGTCGCCCCCGATGTCGATGGCGACAGCGCGGTGGTGCGGGTGACCTTCAGCCTCGACAAGAAGTTCCGCGGCCAGGTGCTGGTCGGGCCGGCCACCGAGTTCCGCATCATGCTCGGCACGCTCGGCGGCGGCACACTCGAGATCCGTTCGCCCGGGGGGCAGCCGATCACCCCCGAGGCGCTCGCTGGCAGCTGGGGCATCGAGGGCGCCGGGCTCGCCGATGCGATCGCCAGCGTGCAGGGCCTGATCGAGGACAACCGCCAAGCCGTCAACCAGGCGATCACCGCCTTCGGCGACGCCTCGGGCCAGGTGCGCGACCTGGTCAAAGAGAACCGCGCGGTGGTCGCCGCGGCGCTCACCAACGTCAGCCGCGCCAGCGACCAGATTGCCGGCCTGGTCGCCGAGAACCGTGAAACCGTCAAGGGCGCGCTGGCGAACATCGAGACCATGTCCGGTCAGATCGGCGAGCTGGTCAAGGAGAACCGCGAGGACGTCAAGCTGGCGATGGCCGCGCTGCCGACCACCGTCAAGGCCTTCGGCGACGCGTCGCGGCGGGTCGAGGTGCTGCTCGCCGAGAACCAGGCCGATCTCAAGCGCGCGATCGAGAACCTCGCCGCCTTCGCGCCCAAGCTCGACCGCATCGGCACCAACCTCGAGGTCATCACCACCCAGATCGCCGAGGGCAAGGGCACCATCGGCAAGCTGGTGATGGACGACGTCCTGCACGAGAAAGCGGTCACCGCCGCCGACAGCTTCAATAGCCGCCTCGAGGAAGTGAAGCCGTTCACCAGCGGCATCACCGAACTCAAGCTCTACGCCGGCCTTTACGGCGGCGACAACGTCCGCACCGGGGTCGAGACCGGGCACGCCTACCTGCGCCTGGAACCGCGGCCGTGGAAGTTCTATCAGGCCGGGGTGTCGTACCGTTCCGCCCCCGATGACCGCAATGTCGATGACGATGACGAGGGCGAGGACTTGCCGATCAACTTCGATCTTATGCTCGGCTGGCGCTTCTTCCCCAACGACGATGGCCAGTACTACCACCTCTCGGTCGCCGGTGGCGTCATCGAGAGCAAGCCGGGCGCGATGGCGTGGGTGCCGCTCTTCGGGCGCAAGCTGACCCTGGTTGGCATGATCCGCCAGAAGGACAAGAGCAAGAGCTCTCTCTCGCGCGAGTTCGAGGAAGGCACCGCTCTCGCCCGGGCGACGGTAGAGTTCAAACCGTGGGACCGGTACGGCTTCTCGCTGGTCGCCGGCTACGACGACATCATCGATGACGTCTCGCCGTGGGTGGGCTTCCGCGCCGAGATCCTCGACAACGATTTGCGCAACCTGACCCAGGTCTCCGCCTTCGCCCCCTGAGGTCCGATGCATCTCACCGCCGTCATCCTCGTTGCGCTCGCCGGCGCGTGCTATTGCTTGGCCGCGTTGCTGCGCTGGCGCCTGCTGCGCGGGCCCGATACCACGACGGGGTACCTGTGGCCGCTGTGGGTGGGCATGGTGTTGCACACCGTCGCCCTGGTCATCTCCTTGAGCGAAGGCCACCACCTCGATTTCTCCTATGGCGTGCTGGGGGTGTGGGCGGCGGTCGCCAGCATCTCGTTCGTCAGCCGTTTCCTGCACACGCCGAGTCGTTGGCTGCTGGTGTTGCCGCTGGGTGGCATGGCCTTGCTGATCGCGATGGCCGGACTGATGGCCAAGCCCGAGCCGCCGCCGACCAGCGGCATGCCCCTCATCGTCCTCATCCACATTCTGTTCATGACCGCGCACCTCGCCGCGGCGCTGGTCGCCGGCGCTTCGGCCGCGCTCTACGTGCTCGCGGTCCGTCAGCTCAAGGCGGCGAAGATCGGCGCCTTGCGTCTGCCCAACCTGCCTCAGCTCGACCAGCTCTTTGAGCGCACCCTGGTGGTATCGACCGCGCTTTTGCTCGGTGGTCTGGCGACCGGCGGCGGGGCGATGCAGATCAGCCGCACCTTCAGCCTGATGCATCCCGCCGCGCTGCTTTCGCTCGCCAACATGGGGCTGCTGGTACTCGCCCTGGGTCTGCGTCTGGCGCAGCAGGGGGGTCGGCGGGGGATCGCCCTCACCGCCATCGCCAGCGCAGTGATCACCGCCATCGCCACGCTCGCGCTGCTCGTCGATCGACATGGGTGAGCCGCCGCTGGCCGTACTCGGCCTCGATCACCACAAGTCGCCGGTCGCGGTGCGCGAGCGCCTGGCGGTGGCGCCGGATGCGCTCGCCGCCCTGCTCGCCGCCCTCGCCGCCATGCCCGGGGTGGACGAGGTGGTTGCGATCAGCACCTGCAACCGGGTCGAACTCTACCTCGCCGGCGCGCCTGAGCGTGACGCGGTGATCGCCCTGCTTGGCGAGCGGCGTGGCGTCGCGCCCGCCGAGCTGGCCGCGCACTGCTACTGGCGGCAGGGGGGCGACTGCGTGCGCCAACTCTTCCGCGTCATCGCCAGCCTCGAGAGCCTGGTCATCGGCGAGTACCAGATCGTCCACCAGGTGAAGACCGCCTATGAGCAGGCGCTGGCAGCCGGGCGCACCGGGCCACTGCTCAATCCGCTTTTTCAGCGGGCGCTGGCGGTGGCTAAGGAGGTGCGCAACGGCACCGCCATCGGTCGCTACAAGCTGAGCGTGGCATCGGTGGCGGTCGACCTCGCGCGTCACATCCATGGCGACCTTGATCGCGCCCGGCTGCTGCTGATCGGCGCGGGCGAGATCGCCGAGCTGGCGGTGACCCATCTCTTGTCGGCGGGCGTGCGCGAGTTCAGCGTGGTCAATCGCAGCCAGGAACGAGCCGTGGCGCTGGTGGCCGAGCGCGAGGCCAAGATCTGGCCCTGGAGCGACCTGGGCGCCGCGCTTGCCGCCAACGATATCGTCATCGCCTCGACCGCCGCCCCGCACGTGGTGGTGGCCGAGGCCGACGTGCGCGCGGCGATGCGCGGCCGGCGCGCCCCCCTGATGCTGATCGACCTGGCCGTGCCGCGCGATGTCGACGCCCACGTGGCGAAACTTGAAGACGTCTATCTCTACAACATCGACCACCTCGAATCCGTCGTCTCCCACAACCGCGCGCTGCGCAGCGACGAGGTCGAGGCCGCGGCCGCCCTGGTCGAGACCCAGGCGCGCGACTACCTCGCCCAGGCCGGCGGGGGGCGGGCGGCGCTGTTGACGCGGGTGTCGACCTACTTCGCTGACGTGGTCGCCGCCGAGGAGGCGCGCCTGGCCGGCAAGCTCGTGGTCAAGGATCGCGACCAGCTGCGCTATGGGCTGGAGCGGGTCGGCAACAAACTTCAGCACCAGCTGCTGCGGTGGTTGCGCGAGCACCCGGACGATCCCGAGGCAGAGCGGATGGTGCGCGAACTGCTCGGGCTGTGATCTCGCGAGGCCGGGCGTCCGGCGCGTGAAGGTGCCCTGATGCCCAGGGCTGACCCAGTACGCCTTCGCGAATCACCTGTCAGGGATGATTCGCAGGATCCCCTGACGATTTTGCCAAGTAATGTTGCCAAGTGAAATAAAAGGCTCCCACCGCAAAGCAGCTGGTCGAAGCTACGAAGAGGCCAATCCCCTGCCAGGCGTCGAGGCATACCACGGCGAGATATCCGCCGAGGAAAAAGCCCAGGAGGATCTGCGCCAGCAGCAAGAGACGCCAGGCATTCAGTGTGCGATGGCGTAAAAATGCGCCTAGCATGAATCCGATATCGGTGACCACGCCGGTCACGTGGGTTGTTCGGATGATCATTCCGTAGTATCGGCTTGCCATCGCGTTCTGCATGCCGCATCCCAGTGCCGCGAATGCCAGCGACCAGTTATTGCCCTGGCGAAAAAGAAGGTACGCGACGAATAATGAAATGGATTCCAGCATGATGACGACACCATACGGCTTCCCGGTGTGGAGTCGTTGGCTTCCGATGACTGCGCCGCTCGTCGCCGAGCCCAAGACGAAGAAAGCGACGATCAACGAGATGAATTTCAAGTCGACGAAGCGATGGTAGGCCAAGTCGCTGCCAAATCGCGATACGGCGCCGCTCATATGGCTGACGGGGACATTGAGCACCTCGAGCATCGATCCGTTCACGAATCCAGCGAGGAACGACAGGGCAAAGCCGCCAATTATAATGGCCGGATCGAACTTTTCCCGAAGGCGCTCACCCTGAGGGTATGGCATCGGAATAATGCTCCAAATCCGCTAGTGTGGTGTGTCAGAGGTTCTGGTCATAACTTAATGACCTATTTCGCCGTGTATCCTGCGGTATCCCGTCCCAGATTATGTCCGAAACTTGCAGCACACCACACTAGGCCGGGTGGATTTCCACGAGGGCGTGTCATGGGTCCGGGTTTAGGTACACGATGATCAACCCCCGTGTTGTTGCCTTCCGATTCAGACGCATTTCGCATTCGGGGCCCGGGTTCCCAGTCAGATGGGCTTCTCCTTCCGCTGATGCCAGGCCGCCGCCGCGCCCCCGAGCAGTCCGCCGAGGTGCATCTGCCAGCTCAGCAGCTGGCCATCGGCGCTCTTCACTTGGAGCACGGTGAAGATCGCGCCACCGAAGAGGAAGCCGACCACCAGGGTGATCACCAGCGGCCAGCAGCCCCCGCGCACCAGGCCATTGAGAATGAGGAAGCCGATCAGGCCGAAGACCACCCCGCTGGCACCGATGTGGGGTGAGCCCGGGGTGCCGAGTGTCCACGCCAGCAGCCCGCTTCCAAACATGGAGGAGAGGATCGCGACCCCGGTCAGCTTGCGGCTGTAGCGGCAGGCGATCCAGCCCAGTGGCAGCAGCGCGAGACTGTTGCCGACCAGGTGGCGGTAGTCGGCATGGACCAGGGGCGCGGTGAGGACGCCGAGCAGGCCGTGCCATTCACGTGGCCACAGGCCGAGGGTCATGCGCAAGTCGACGCCGATCGTCGCCAACAGCACCACGGTGAGGATGAAGCATGCCCATAACACCGCCAGCCAGCCCACGACCCGCGCGGGGTCGCTGACTGGCTGGTGGTTGCCGCCCATGGGGAGCGTCGCTTTATGGAGCGACGTGCTGGTGGCCGTTCTTGATCACGACGATCTCGACGCGGCGGTTCTTGGCCTTGGCCGACTCCGACGAGTTGCTGGCCAGGGGGCGCTCCATGCCGTAGCCCGCGAAGCCGAGCTTCGACGAGGGGATGCCATGATTGAGTAGGAACTGGAGCACAGCCTGGGCGCGATTGCCCGAGAGGTCCCAGTTGTCCTTGTGCTCGTCCTTGCTGCGGCGGATGGGCTGGTTGTCGGTGTGCCCTTCGACGCGGACATCGGCCTCGGGGTAGGACGCCTTGATCTTGCTGATCGCCTCGTCGAGCACCTTCTTGGCGCGGTCGCTGAGGACGGCCGAACCGGGCTTGAAGAGGACCTCGTTCGAGATCGAGAGCACGACGTCCTGATCGCGGGTGCCGACGTCGATGTCCGAGGTGCCCTGGATGGTGTTCTCGGGGAGGGTGGAAACCTGGCCGCCGCCCTGGGGCTGGGCGCTCTGGGCCGCGGCGAGCTGCGCTTCGAGTTCGGCGTTGCGGCGCTCGAGCTCCTTGATCTGCACGGTCTTGTACTCGAGTTCGCGGTTCTTGCCGCAGCCTCCGAGGGCGATGGCGCCGAGTACGAGAGTGCCGACCAGGACGAGGGTGTGACGCTTCATAGGGTGGGCACTCTAAACAGGAGCTAGAAGCTGTAAAGAGCACGCCACCGAGGCATGCTCACGCTCAGGCCGCGCGGCGCGCGACCAGCCGCGAACCCCGATCGCCCGACTCTCGACCCTTCCTATTTCCCCGCCCGGATCGCCGCCACCACAGCGTCGCCCATCTCGCGCGTCGTCACCACCTTCTCGCCCGCCTTGGCGATGTCCGGCGTGCGCAGGCCCTTGGCGAGCACGCTGCGCAGCGCCCGTTCGACCAGCTCGGCCTCTGCTGTCAGCTTCAGGCCATAACGCAGCAGCAGCCCGACCGTGGCGATAGTCGCCAGCGGATTCGCCTTGGCCTGGCCGGCGATGTCCGGCGCGCTGCCATGGATCGGCTCGAAGAAGCCGACCGGGCCGCCGACCGAGGCCGAGGCCAGCATGCCGATCGAGCCGGTGAGCATGCTTGCCTCGTCAGAGAGGATGTCGCCGAAGATGTTGCCGGTGACGATGACGTCGAACTGGCGCGGGTTGCGCACCAGCTGCATGGCGCAGTTGTCGACGTACATGTGCGACAGCTCGACGTCGGGGTACTGCTTGTGCAGCCCGATCATCACATCGCGCCAGAGCTGCGAACTCTCGAGCACGTTGGCCTTGTCGACCGAGCACACCTTCTTGCGGCGCAGGCGGGCGATATCGAAGGCGACCTTGCCGATGCGCTCGATCTCCATCACCGAATAGACCTCGGTGTTGAAGCCGCGGCGGGCGGGGCCTTCGCCCTCGATGCCGCGCGGCAGGCCGAAGTAGATGCCGCCGGTGAGTTCGCGCACGACCATGATGTCGGTGCCCTTGAGCACCTCGGGCTTGAGCGTCGAGGCGTCGAGCAGCTCGTCATGCACTGCAGCGGGGCGCAGATTGGCGAATGTGCCGAGTTCCTTGCGCAGCTGAAGCAGGCCGGCCTCGGGCTTGAGGTGGTGCGCGACCTTCTCCCACTTCGGGCCACCGATGGCGCCGAACAGCAGCGCGTGCGAGTCCTTCACGCCCGTGATGGTGTCGGCGGGCAGCGGCACGCCGCTGGCGTCGAGGGCGGCGCCGCCCGCGAGGTAGTCGGTGAAGGCGAAGCGATGGCCGGCGACCTCGCCCAGCGCGGTCAGCGCCTTGACGCCCTCGGCGCAGACCTCGGGGCCGATGCCATCGCCGTGGATGACCGAGATCGTGTAGTCAGCCATGTCGCGCTCCGGGTGGGCCGCGCACTATTCCCGGCTGTCGCGCTTCGTCCAGCGGGTGGGCGGGTCGTCAGGCCTGGTCGGCGTGGCGCTGACGTTGCATCCGGACGGGCGGGGGCAGCGTATGTCTCGTCACGGAGATCTCCCATGCTGCTCGTGTCCATCCTCGCCGTGATCGCCATGGCCGCCTGCGCTGTGGCCACTGCTGCCGATCCGGCCGCGGCCGCATCTGCTGCGCCGCTCGACTTCAACCTGAAGGATAGCAAGGGTCAGGACTACCCGCTCGCCCAGCACAAGGGCAAGGTGGTGCTGCTGGTCAACGTCGCCTCCAAGTGTGGGCTGACGCCGCAGTACAAGGCGCTGCAGGCGCTGCACGAGAAGTATCAGGCCCAGGGCCTGGTGGTGATCGGCATCCCGGCCAACAATTTCGGCGGCCAGGAGCCGGGTATCGACAGCGAGATCCAGACCTTCTGTTCGAGCACGTACAACGTGACGTTCCCGGTGCTGGCCAAGGTCAGCGTCAAGGGTTCGGACATCACCCCGCTCTATGATTGGCTGACCACCAAGTCGGCCAAGCCGGGCGCGATCGGGTGGAACTTCGCCAAATTCATGGTCGGCCGTGACGGCACGCTCGGCGAGCGCTTCGATCCTCAGACGGCGCCGGATGCGCCCGAGTTGGTGAAAGCGGTCGAACAGGCGCTCGCTGCCAAGCCCTGATTTCGGCCGCCGATCCGCTGCCTGCGGCAGCGTTCAGGCTTTGCTCAGCCGGTAGACGATCGGCTTGCCCGAGAGATCGGCCGCGGTGCCGACCAGGCGCGGCTCGCGCGTGAAGCGCACGGCCAATACCTCGTCGGCGATGGTCTGGGCGTGCTCTTCGATCGCTGCGACCACCTCGGCGTCGGGGCTGTCCCAGGCCACGGCGATGCGATCGCTGACCTCCAACCCGGCGGCCTTGCGCGCCTGCTGCAGGACGCTGACGAACTCGCGAGCGTAGCCCTCGCGCAACAGTTCGGGGTGCTGCGTGATATCGATATCCAGCGCCACGCTGACCGCGCCCTCGGTAGCGACGAGCATGCCATGGATTGGTAGTCGGCGGAACAATACGTCGCCGCGCGATATCGGTACATCGCCAACCAGCAGGGTCTCGCCGGCTTCGAGGCGGGCGACCTCTGCGTGTTTCCATTGGGCCAGATCGGCGCCGATCTGCTTCAGCTTTGAGCCCGCGCGTTTGCCCAGTTCCCTGAAGTTCGGCATTACGGAGATGCTGCAGTACTTGGCCTCGTCAACCTCGAGCAGCACGTTTTTGACGTTCAGCTCGTTGCGGATAAGGACTTCCGATGCGGTGGCCGCCGCATGCACGGCGGGTTCCCGGCTGATCACGGTCAGGCTCCACAGCGGTTGGCGGACCCTGCGCTCGTTCTCTTCGCGCAACTGGCGCCCGAGACCGACGATGGTGCGGGTGACGGCGATACGTTCTTCGAGCGCCTGGTCGATCAGTTCGGCTCGCTCATGTGGGTAGTCGCACCAGTGCACGCTCGCCGGAGCGGCGGGGTCGATGGCGACGACGAGGCGCTGGTAGACCTCCTCGGTGAGGAAGGGCATGAATGGGGCGAGGACCTTGGCGAAAGTGACCAGCACCTCGTAAAGGGTGGCGTAGGCATCGGCCTGGTCAGCGGCGTCGTCGCTTTTCCAGAAGCGGCGGCGCGAGAGGCGGATGTACCAGTTGGTGAGGTCGTCGATGAAGGCGACCAGGCGCGGCACCACGTTGTAGAGGCGGTAGCCTTCCATCTCGTGGTTCACATCGCGGATCAGGCTCTGCATCGTCGACAGCACCCAGCGATCGAGTTCGGCGCGTTGCGCGGGCGCGCGCGCCGCGGTGCCCGGCGACCAGCCGTCGACGCTGGCGTAGGTGGTGAAGAACGACAGCGCATTCCAGTAGGGCAGCACCACCGTGCGCACGATCTCCTTGAGGCCGTTCTCGCTGAAGCGCAGCGGCTCGGCGCGCACCACCGGTGAGTCGATCAGGTAGGCGCGCAGCGCGTCGGCGCCGATCTCCTCAAGGACCTTCATCGGGTCCGGGTAGTTCTTCTTCGATTTGGACATCTTCTGCCCGTCCTCGGCGAGGACGAGGCCGTTGACGACGACGTTGCGGAAGGCCGGCTTGTCGAACAGCGATGTCGACAGCACCAGGAGGGTGTAGAACCAGCCACGCGTCTGGTCGAGGCCTTCGGCGATGAACTGCGCCGGGAAACCGGCCTCGAAGCGTTCCTTGTTCTCGAACGGGTAGTGCGACTGGGCGTACGGCATCGCTCCCGATTCGAACCAGCAGTCGAGCACCTCGGGCGTGCGCCGATAGCGCTTGCCGTCGCGCACGATCTCGATGCGGTCCATGTGGTGCTTGTGCAGGTCGTCGACCGTCACGCCCGACATCCGTTCCAGCTCGGCGACCGAGCCGACGCAGATGGTATCGCTGGCGTCGTCGACGTTGATCCACACCGGGATGCATGATCCCCAGAAGCGGTTGCGCGAGATGTTCCAATCCTTGGCGTCGCGCAGCCAGTTGCCGAAGCGGTTGCTGCCGATGGCCTCGGGCACCCAGCGGATCTGGGCGTTGTTGGCCATCAGCTTGTCGCGGATGTCCTCGACGCGCACGTACCAGGCTTCGATCGCGCGGTAGATCAGCGGGGTGTCGGTGCGCTCGCAGAACGGGTAGCTGTGCACCAGGGTCGACTGGTGGACCAGTTTACCCTCTTCCTTCAGGCGCTTGATGATCGCCTTGTCGGCGTCCTTGCAGAACTGGCCGGCGTATTCGGGGATGAGCGCGGTGAATTTGGCCTCTTCGTCGAGCGGATCGACCAACTCAATGCCCTCGCGGCGGCAGACGCGGTAGTCGTCCTCACCGTAGGCGGGCGCCAGGTGCACGACACCGGTACCGTCGCCGGTCGAGACGAAGGCATCGCCGAGGATGCGGAAGGCGTTGGCCTGGTCAGCGAAATACGGGAAGAGCGGTTCGTAGCCCAAGCCGACCAGGTCGGCGCCCTTCACCGTGCGCAGGATGCGGTACTGTTCCGGCTTCTTGTAGATGGCCGCGACGCGGTCGCCGGCGAGCAGGTAGATGTCCTGGGTTTCGGCGTCTTCGAGATAGACGTAGTCGATCTCTGGCCCGACGCAGAGCGCGAGGTTCGCCGGCAACGTCCACGGCGTGGTCGTCCAGGCGAGCACGTAGGCGCCGCCGCCTTCGCCATCGAGGCGGAAACGCACGGTGATCGCCGGGTCCTGCACGTCCTTGTAGTTGTTGCCGGCTTCGAAGTTCGACAGCGGCGTCGTCAGCTTCCAGCTATAAGGCATGATCCGGTGCGCTTTATAGACCCGGTCCTGGTCCCACAGCTGCTTGAAGACCCACCACACCGACTCCATGAAGTCGCGGTCCATGGTCTTGTAGTCGTTATCGAAATCGACCCAGCGGCCCATGCGCGTGACCGTCTTGCGCCATTCGCCGACATAGGTCTGCACCAGCGAGCGGCACTGCTCGTTGAAGCGGTCGACGCCGTGGGCGCGGATCTCGGGCGTCCCGTTGAGTCCCAGCGTCTTCTGCGCCAGGCTCTCGATCGGCAAGCCGTGGCAGTCCCAGCCGAAGCGACGTTCGACCTGGAAGCCGCGCATCGACCAATAGCGGGGCACGATGTCCTTGATGGTGCCGGCGAGGAGGTGGCCGTAGTGCGGCGTGCCGGTCGCGAACGGCGGCCCGTCGTAGAAGACGAACTCCTCGGCCCCGGCGCGCTGGCGGCGGCGGTTGGATTCCTGGAAGGCGTCGAGCCGTTCCCACAGCGCGAGGATGCCGTGCTCGATCGCCGGAAAGCTGACCTGGGCCGGTACCTTGGCGAAGACGGGCGTGGCGGCAGACATGCGGAACCTCTCGGCGTGGGAAGGCCGCAGGTTCTACGTCGCGCCCCAGGGCGGGCAATCCCGCCCGCCCGCTGCCAACTACGCCGGTTGGGTGACCGCGTCGCTGTCGACGATGGCCGGACGACGCCACGGCATCGGCCGGCCGATCGCCTCCCAGCCGAGCAGGGTCAGCGCGGGCAGATGTGCCAGCGACGTCACCCACCCCAGCTCGTTTCCGCCGTCGAGCGCGTGCAGCCACCACAGCGGCGCGGCCGCAGTCCACACCAGCAGGCCCCACGACGCGGTGAAGGGCAGCAGCAGCACCAGCGGCAGCAGGTACCAGGGATTGACCGTGGGCAGGCAGACTAGCAGCAGTGCGAGCATATGCGCGGTGTGCGCTGGGTTCTGCGGATCGCGTTGGGCGCGCGTCGCCCACACCGCCGCGCCGGCGAGGAAGAGCGCGGCGAGCAGACCGATCACCACCGGTTGGACCAGGTCGGCGCTCAGCCAGGCGGCGACCACCCAGCGCAGGACCGGCTCGAGCGGGCCGTGGAAGTGGAGGGTGGTGGCATGGTCGCTGAGGCCGCGCAGGACGCCGAAGCCGAGGCCGTCGGCGAAGGGCAGGTAGGTCACCACCGCGGCGAGCGCGGGCAGCGCCCACCACCACCACGCCCGACCGAGCAGCTGCGGCAGAAGCGCCACCGCGCCGAATGGGCGCACCAGCGCGGCGAGGGTGGTGGCGATCAGGCCACCGTGGCGTTTGCCCATGTGGGCGAGCAGCACGCCGAGCACGAGGGGCACCGCCATCAGCGCGTCGGTGTGGCCGGCACCAGTGAAGAAGAGGGGGCCGATCGGGTGCCAGGCGGCGGCGATGATCATCGCGGGCGGCAGGTGCAGGCGCACCACCAGCGCCATGACGATGGCCAGCGCCAGCAGCTCGCAGGCTGCCGCCACCACCTTGAACGCGTGCGGGGTCGCCGCGACCTCGGTCACCAACGACTGGGCCCACTGCATGAGCGGCGGATTGGCGGCGGTGAGGCCGGCGTGCGGCACCGCCTCATAGATCGCCTCGGGGATGCGATCGGGAACCAGCGCGAAGGCGTCGGGATGGGCCGGCTGGATCAGGTAGGGGTTCTGACCCGACGCTACCTGACGACCCTCGACAATGGCGCGGCTGACATTGTCGCCGGCCGGCAGGCCGAAGGCGACCAGGCGGATGCAAATGGTCACCGCGGCGATCCAGGCCAGGGTCCAGGCGCCACCCGGGCGGCGACGGACCGACCATACCGCCAGCACATAGAGCGCGCCGAGGCAGAGACCGAGGCTGGCGAACAGCACCGGGTTCACCTGGAAGCCACCGCTCTGATGCGCGAGCAGGGCGTAGACGCCGATCGCGGCGATGCCCGCCGGGATGAGCGTGGTCAGCGCCGAGCGCGCGCCGAGCTGGTGCTTCACCGCCACCGCGCGCTCCTTCAGGCTGAACCAGGCCACCCACAGGAAGCCCGAGATGTACAGCGCCATGAGCGGGGCGATCCACGAATTGGGCCGGTTGAGGCCGATCGCCAGGCCGAGGGCGGCCCAGCCGGCGCAGAGTAGTTCGGGGATGCCCGAGGCCATGCTCGCCTTGTAGCTGCCCTTGCTGCCCGCGGCCCCGGTCTTCGGCGTGCGCACGAAGGCGGACTGGCGACCGATGAGCGCTTCGTAGACGGCGATGGCGTTCGAGATCGCGATGCCGGTGCCGATCGAGGCCAGCACCGGCAGCACGCGCAGACGCTTCCAACCCGAGCGTCCCTTGAGCACCCACTGGCTGGCGGCGTAGATGGTGATCGGCGAACCGGCGCCGATCACGAAGCCGAGCAGGCCGAACATCAGCACCCACACGGGCAGGTGGTGCGCCAGCATCAGGGCGGGCGGCGCGGCGATCAGACTGAGCAGGATGAGCGGGTGGACGCAGTAGTGCGTCATGTGCAGGGTCGCGGCGAGCTTGGCGTGCAGGCTCCAGGTCGAACTCCAGACGCGTGGCAGCAGTTTGCGCGCGGTCTGGATCGAACCCTTCGCCCAACGGAACTGCTGGCTGCGCCAGGCGCTGAGCGAGGCCGGGATCTCGCCCGGAACGGCGAGGGCGATGCGGTAGGTGCAGCGCCAGCCCTTGAGCTGGACGCGGTAGCTGAGGTCCATGTCCTCGGTGAGGGTGTCGTGCTCCCACCCGCCGCCGGCGTGGATCGCTTCGCTGCGCCACAGGCCGCAGGTTCCGTTGAAGTTCATCGCCAGGCCCGACCACGCGCGCGCGCCCTGCTCGATGGCGAAGTGGCCGTCGATGCCGAGGGCCTGGGCCCTGGTCAGCAGGTTCTCGTCACGATTGATGTGATCCCAGCGGCCCTGGACCAGGGCCAGCCCGGGGTCGGCGAGCAGCGGCTTGATGGCGATCTTGAGGAAGTCGGGGTTGGGGATGAAGTCGGCGTCGAAGATGGCGATGAAGGGCGCATCGCAGGCCTTCATGCCATTCTCGAGCGCGCCCGCCTTGTAGCCGGTGCGGTCGGTGCGGTGGATGCTGACCGCGTCGAGGCCGCGCGCACGCAGGGCGGCGCACGCCTGGATACCCATGCCCACGCTGTCGTCGGTGGAGTCGTCGAGCAGTTGAATGATCAGGCGATCCTTCGGCCAGTCGAGCCGGCCGATGGCGTCGACCAGGCGGGTGACGACGTCGCGTTCGTTGAAAACCGGCAGTTGGACGAGCACCCGGGGCAGCTCGGCGGGCAGGGGGGTGGCATCCTCGGCAGCGGCCGTGGCGGCCGCTGCGCCACGGTTCACGAGGAACAGGCGGAGCAGCCACAGGCTGTGCAGGCCGTAGATGGCGAGCAGCGTCACCGCCAGCACGTAGATGGCGGCGCAGACGTAACTCAGTACATTCAGCACGGTCATGAGATGGATCACCGGCGTCCCCCGATTTTAGGCAAAGCGGGCAACGTAAGGGTTGCGGCCGGGTTCGCAATGACCCCGGATAGGGCGGGCAAGTGTCGATCGGGCAGTCCCTCGACAACCGTCTGATCCGCTCCCTTCAACGATCTGGGCCTCGATCTTCTGGCCGGAACCGGACTGGGCCCCCGCATCGACGAGTACGCCGATCGGACAAAGTCCGTGCCGCAAGCCGTGTCGGGATTTCCGCTGCCGCTCTCAGTCACGGCAATCGCTCATCATCAGCCCCGACAGGTTCCTCGTCTCGCTCCTCGCCTCACGTTGTGCTGCTCACGGCTACGCAGTTGTTGCATCGCCAAACCCGCTAACGGATGATCCCATCGTGCAGGACAGCGGACAGTCCTGGGCTTCGCCGATCGAACGCCTTCTCGGGCGTGACTGGCGGGGTCAACGGCTCCACGAAGGGTGTCCAACCTTGCGGGCACAAGCCCCTCGGACTGCTCCTTTCGCGACTACGCTTTGCTAGCGAGGACGATGCACATGGACCAGCGCGGTTTCCCGACGGCCGATGGCCTGATCAGCTACCTCAACGCCTGCGGTGGAAGCGATACCTTCCAACGCTGGGATGCCAACGGTCAGCCTGATCTCGCCGCAGCGCGACGCCTTGCCGAGGATCTCCGAGCCATGCTCGGCCACCGTCTGGGAGTCGTCGCCAGCGTCGAACAGTCTTTCAACCGCGTCACCCTGAGTCTGGTGCTCGAACCCGCCAAGGTTTGAGCCCGTTCCGGGTGCCGGCTGCCGGCTGATGGTCACTCCATCAGCGAGGATCACCACCCGCTTCCGCCAACCCCGACAACGCCTGCCATGCGGCAGGCGTTGTCATTTTTTTTGGCGCGCGGCGCGCCCTTGATCGACTGCTGCGCGATGCGGCAGCACTATGAGACCTTCAGCGAGCGCAACCGCTTTTCCGAGCGTCGTGCGCGCCCTCGGCTCCTGCATCCAGCGGGCGTTTGCGCAAGGCGCAGAATACGCAAACCCAGTGGCGTGCATGCCGCGCGTTGGCTGCACAGCGGCCTTCATCCACGGCCTTGCGCCGAGGTCGGGCGGTTTAAGCTGCGCCCCCCGAGACCCCACCTCCGTGCGTTGCCCCTTTTGCCACCAGGATGACGATCGCGTCATCGACTCTCGCGCCACCGACGACGGCACCGCCATCCGTCGTCGCCGCGAGTGCAATCCTTGCCATAAGCGCTTCACGACCTACGAGCGAGTCGAGGGCGAAGAGAACCTCCGTGTCGTCAAGAAGAACGGTGGCATCCAGGCCTTCGACCGCGGCAAGATCCTGCGCGGCATGCTCATCGCCTGCGAGAAGCGACCGGTGGCGTCCGAGGATCTCGAGGCCGCGGTCAACCGCATCCAGCATCGCCTGGTCAGCGAGGGCGACCGCGAGATCCAGACCACCCGCATCGGCCTGCTGGTGATGGATGAGCTGCGCGCCCTCGATCAGGTCGCCTACGTGCGATTCGCCTCGGTCTACCGCCAGTTCAAGGATCTCGACGACTTCATGGTCGAACTGCGCAAGGTGATCGGCGAGGGCTCGCGCGCATGAGGCCGTCGCTGGTGATCAAGCGCGATGGCAGCGCGGTGCCGTTCATGCTCGAGCGCATCACGGCGGCGATCAGCCAGGCCCAGCGTGCGGTCGGCATCAGCGACGGCGCCCTGGCCGACGAGTTGGCCAATGTGGTGCAGGAACACCTCGAACGCATCTGCGACAAACCCAGCCTGGGCATCGAGGAGATCCAGGACGCGGTGGTGCACGTCCTGCAGGAGAGCGGCAACTACGAAGCCGCCATCGCCTACACCCGCTACCGCGACGCGCGCGAGCGCTTCCGTCGTTCGCGGCGGCTGCTCGGCGACGACCGCGCCGCGCCCAATCTCGCCATCGTCGACCCCGATGGCCGTCGCCGCCCGTGGGAACGCGACTGGCTGCGCGACGTTCTGGTCACCCAGCTCGGCCTGAGCGGCAAGGCGGCCGACGATGCGGTGCTGCAGGTCGAGAGGATGCTCGCTGAGTCGTCGCTCACCGAATTGTCCTCACCGCTGCTGCTCAGTCTGGTCGACGCCGCGCTGGTCCGCTGCGGCATGCACGCCGACGCAGCGGCGCGCGCGCCGCTGCGCCTCGATCGCGACGAGGTCGCGCGCGCCATCGCCAGCGCCCCTGACGGTCATCAGGCAGCGCTCGCCACCGGACGGCGCGCGCTGCATCAGCTCTCGCTCGCCCGCGACTGCCCGGCCGAGGTGCTGCGCCTCTACTGCCAGGGGCGGCTGTGGGTCGACGGCCTCGATGACCCGCTGCGCGGCAGCCACTTCACCGCCACCGTCGACGGCAGCTCGAATCCATGGCAGGTGCTGGCCAACGCCTTCAGCCTGGCCACCGAGGCGCACGCGGCGTGGCGTCGCATCAGCCTGGTGCTGCCACCCAGCATCCTCGGCCACCTCGAACGGGGTGCGCTGTCGCTGGTCAAGCCGATCACCGCCCTGTCGTCGCTCGCCTTCGTCTACCTCTATTGCGACGGCCGCACGCCGTTGCTCGACCACTGGCCGTTCGTCGGCAAGCGCGTCAGCATCGCCACCTACGCCGACGATTTCCTGCTCTTGCGCCGTCTGCAAGAGCTGCACCTGCCGATGCTGGCCGGACCGCACCTCATGCAGGGCGGTTACCGCGGTCGGATCGCGATCGAACTCGCGCTCAATGCCCAGGGCCTCGACAACGAATTCTCACAGATGGACGCGCTGGCGATGGGCCTGGTCGCCGCCGCCAAGGTGCGCATTGACCAGTTGGCCAAGGCGCCGACCCCGGTGGCTGGCGACCTGCGCTTCGCCATCTACGGACTGCCGGTCAATTCGGCCTCGACCGAATACCTCGAGCGCCAGGTAGTGCAGGAGGGTCAGCGCAATGGCTTGACCCTGATCCGTACCACCAACCTGCCCGAGGCCGCCTGCGCGCACCTCGGACGCCTCCTCGAGTGAACGCTGACGGCAACCCCTGGGACGGCACCGCCGCCCAGGTCGTGCCGCAGGCGGTCGAGCGTTTGCCGCTCTTCCATTGGCGACCGGCGACGCGCCTGCTTGCGGTCGGCAGTCGCGATGGCGCGTCGTTCTCGCCTGACTGGCGCGCCGCCGAAGAGCGCACCTTCCATCGCCCGCTCACCGTCGACGGCCTGTGCGCTGCTGCCGACAAGCTGGGTGTCGCCGGCTTCGCCGCGACCTGGGCCGAGAGCCTGCGCTATCCGCGCGGCCTCGACACCCTGCTCGCCGCCGCCGGAGAGCGGCCGCTGATCGTCGCCAGTGCCGGTCGCGGCGACGCCGATCTGCTCGCCGCGCTCTTGCCGCGGGTGGATGCTTGGCTGCTGCTGATCGCGGGCGAACCGGGCGAGCACGCCGCGCGCATCCTGGCGGGGGCCCGCCACGTCGAGGTTCAACTCGGGCTCGACGGCGCATCCCCACCCGACCTGCCGTGGGCGCGCGCGGCGGCGGTCCATCTCGTGCCGCTGCGCGCCGCGGCGGATCCGCTCGCGCGACGGGGCTGGTATGCTGCCGCGCGTGCGCGGCTTGCCGGGGTGGCGGTGTACGACGAGGACACGCCACACAGCGATTGCGCCTGCGGCGCCCGCCTGGTCTGGCGCTCAGGCGGGATCAGCCGGCGCGACGCACTCGCAGGCGACGGACGCTGCACGTCCTGTGGCGCCTCCACCCGTATCGTCGGCTGACGCAGCCGGGGTCGCACAGGGCAGGCGCAGAAGAGGCTGGATTTCCCCCGGGGCTCTTTTAAATACTCGCCAGACCGCCCATGGGGGCATAGCTCAGTTGGTAGAGCGGTTCGTTCGCAATGAACAGGTCAGGAGTTCAACTCTCCTTGCCTCCACCATCGATCGCGGTCGGACGGACACCCGGGCATGCGCCCGGGTGTTCCTCTTTGTGCCCTTTCGCGCAATCAGCGCTGGATGAGGGGCTTGCAACATCTGGCGCGGCGGCCATCGTCTGCCTCCCCATTCCCGAGGAGGTTCCATGCCCATCCAGCGCACCCTGGTGCTGCTCAAGCCCGACGCCGTCCAGCGCGGTCTGATCGGCGAGATCATCCGCCGTTTCGAGCAGAAGGGCCTGATCTCGGTCGGCATGAAGCTGATCTCGCCGGCGAAGGATCTCGCCGACAAGCACTACCACGAGCATGCCCAGAAGCCGTTCTACCCCGGCCTGATCGCCTTCATCACCAGCGGCCCGATCGTGGCGCTGGCCCTCGAGGGCGACGAGGCGATCGCGGTGGTGCGCAACCTGGTCGGGCCGACCGACGGTCGCAAGGCCGCGCCCGGCACCATCCGCGGCGACTTCGGCATCTCGCGCTCGTCGAACCTGGTGCACGGATCGGACAGCCCGGAAGCCGCCGAGCGCGAACTGAAGATCTGGTTCCCCGAAGGTCTGCTCGGCTGGTCGCGCTGCGACAAGCCCTGGCTTGATTCGGAGTGACCGTCCCGACCATCCTGTAACGCCATTCCCCGTGGTGTAACGGTAGCACTAGAGATTTTGACTCTCTCAGTTCTGGTTCGAATCCAGGCGGGGAAGCCAGTGAAACCCACGGTGAAAACCGTGGGTTTCTCGTTTGACGGGGATGTGCGATCGAGGTGGTCGCTGTCTAGCGCCATCCCGATCGCCGGTCTCTGCTCAGCCCGGATGCTTCGGTTCGCGCGGGGCCTTCCCCAGCGGACGGTCGAGTTCGAGGATGATGAATTCGTTGTCATCCGGCAGGCCGGGGTTGCGGCCCTTGCTGAAGGGGAAGTTGTTGTCGTTGAGCACGCCGATGCGCTTGCGATCGAAGATGATCACGTCCTCGATGGTCTGGAAGGGGAATGAGAAGGTCGTTCCCAAGCCGACGTCGCCGCCGCGGCCAGGCAGCGAGATGGCATGGGGATCATGGATCGCCTGGAGGTCGACCGCCTGCTCCTTGTCGACGTAGGCCTCGGGAGCGCCGAGGGTGACCTCGTAGATGCGCTTGAAGCCGGTGAGAATCCCCTGCGATTCATCGCGCTCGATGATCAGCCCGCGCTTGTTCTGGAAGAGTTGGAAGTCGCCGATCGCGGTGCCGCCGGCTTCCAACTGGTAGCGATGGCGGATGCCGGTGTAGACCCGGTGCTTGAGGTCGAATTCGTGGATGAGCAGGGTCTTCGCCTCGTCGCCGACCAGCGGCTTTTCGAGCAGGGGGAGCAGCTTCTTGCCATTGGGGCTGATCGCCATGCCCTCGAATCCACCACTGCGCGTCGCGCGGAAGGGACGATCGAGACGGGTGACCCGGTACGGCCAGGGCAATCCCGCCAGCCATGGTGTGTTGGCACCAAACTCATCCTGCAGATTCGTGCTGTCATCCGAATCGGGATTGCTGCGATCGGCGTAGATGGGGAAATCACCGAACAGGTAGACGGTGCGGATGCTCGGGAAGACACGCTGGGTCCACAGCAGGGTACGGAAGTCGAAACTCTGTACGTCGGCTCGCTCGTGTAGACCGTTGACGGCGATCGTGCCCGCGATGAGCAGGGAGAAGGGCAGCGGGCCGACGGTGCGGCTGGAGAAGACCCGGCCATGCTCGTCGAGCTGATGGCTGGGGTTGATCTTGGTTTCCAGGTTGAAGCGCACGCGCGCCGCGTTCTTCCAGCGCTTGCCGGCGTCGGGATGCCCGCTGCCCGCGCCGGTGCGGTAGTGGTCGACGTAGAAGCGCACGAAATCGAACATCTGCTGCAGGCTTGGCACCACGTAGGGATCCATCAGCCCGCGCGAGGCGACGAAGGCCTGGGTCACCGGCGACAGGGCATGGGTGTTCAGCTGGAGCGACCGAAAGACCTTGTCGGCGATGTACTGGCTCTGCACCTGGGCGAAGGTCAGATCCTTGATCAGCTTCTCATCGGCGAAGTCGTAGGGCGCCCCATCGGCGCGGCGCACCTTCTGCGCCATGAGGTAGGGATCGTGGCTGAGGACGGGCACGAAGTCCTTGGTCAAGGCGCAGTCGGTCTCGAGCGTGGTCATAAACCAGTCGAGGGCGACCTCCATCGCCGGCAAGGTGTTCTCGGGGCGCAGATCGCGACCGCCGCGATGGCCCTGGGCGTCGAAGCGGGTCGCATCGATCAACCCATCGGCGCCGACGAAGCCGGCAGCGACTGCTGCTTCATAGAGCAGCTTGGGGTTGTCCGAGATGATGCCGTCGACCTTGAGGACGATGAGGGCGGCCATGCGCGCGGGATCGTTCACCGTCCAGGTGACTACGGGATAGCCGGCGCGATGCAGTGAATCGATGTCGAAGATATCGCTGGCCGCGGGTGCCAGCCCGGATCCGCTCGGCGGTACCGCGCCGCGGGCGTAGTGGTCCACCGCGGGGTTGCCGTCGACCAACATGACGTGGTATGGCGAGAACACCGGCGTCTTCACATTGCCGAAGCGGCGAGCGTGGTTGCGCACCGCGTTCATGACGCGCACCGCGCTGGATTCCTCGTTGAACGGATTCTGCGGCGAACGGATCTGCTGTCCGGAATGATCGAAGTCGGGGAGGGGGATCGGCGCTTCGAGCACCTTGCCGGTCGCGTCGGTGTGCAGCAGGAACGGTCCGAACTCGTCGCCGAACCACAGTGTGCCGTCGGGCGCGCGCTGCATCGACTCCAGATCGAAATCAGCGCCGGTGAGCGTCCGCCGGGTCGAGAAGTGATTGCTGATGGCGAAGGGGACGTGGCGGTCGGGGTCGTGCAGTTCGATGCGCGACAGCACAGCGATGCTGCCGTCGCCGCCGCTGGCCGTCTTGAAGCGGGGCCGGATATGATAGGCGCGCAGATTGAAGTCGGATGAATTCTCCATGTTGCCGAAGCCGTTGTCGCACATCACCAGGAAGGTGTCGTCGTGGTTGTCGAGCGCGGCCGAGAAACCCTGCACCGGCTGCTTGTTCACAAAAGGGGGCACCTGGCCATTGATCGCCGCCGTGCCCAACTGCTGGCCCGAGGTCGGCCCGGGCGAGAAGGTGGCAGCGGGCAGCACGGCGCGCCCGAGCAGGGTGGCGTCATCGGCGGCATGCCCTGCGCCGGTCAGGGCGGCGAGGCATGCGGTCAGGGCGATCGCGCAACGGGGCGCGCCAACGGGGCGAGAGAAGCGGAAATCCATGGTGGAGTCCTTTGGTGGAGGCGTCGGGCATCGACGCCGCTGGGGACTCTTGGTCTGCTGATGAATGCCATCCTGGCAGCCCGATGAACTGATGCGGATGATGCAATGAAAGCGGTGCCTACGCGGCATGAAGGTCGCGCCGGTTCACCCCCCGACCTCCCCGGGAAGGCCAGCTATGGACCGCTCCGCTCCGCTATCGGCCAGCTATAGCCAGCCAGCTATGGACAGGTGAGCGCCGGGACGGCTGGCGGCAGATGCGCGGCTCGTGCGTGGGTGGAGCGGAGTCGCGCACGGTCGAGGCGCAGCGGCGCGGGGTGCAGTGGGTGAAGAGCCATGGTCCGCTGTTTGGGCGCGAGGTGGCCTGAAGCACATGCGCTGGCTGGTATCCCCGGAATCTTCGGCGACGCCCGTACTGATGGTCGAGAAGCGTGCGCCGCAGTGGCAACCAGTACGCCGTTGCGGACAGAGTGGCTATGACCTGTCCATAACCGTCCGGTCCATAACCGTCCGGTCCATAACCGTCCGCATCAGCGCGCTCCCGGCTGCGGGCGGATCCCCGCGCCGGCACTGCGTGTCACAAGCAAGCCACAGACGCGTTCTTACTGTGTCTCATGCAGATTTGCACGAATCGATCAGCCGGCCCACATCCTCAGGACTCCCCCATGCCCGCCATCCTCCGTCCCTGCTTCGTCCTCCTGCTCTGCGCGCTGGCCGGCGCCGCCGAGCTGAAGCTTCAGCCCACGGAGTTGGTCCTGGTGGACGGCCGCACGGTGCAGGGCCAGCTTGCCGCCGAGTTGGACACTCACTTGATCCTCTATTCGCCCGGACTGGGCTCCCTGAAGAGCTTCCGCAGGGAGTTCGTGGCCAGCTACACCAAGGACAAGAAGCCGATCACGGTCTCGGCGGCGCGGGCCCTGAGCCCTGAAGAGCTGAAAGTGGACCTGGATTGGAACGGCTGGGTGGATGCCCCGCCTGAGAAAGGCCCCAAGCCAGCCTACACCACCCAGAAGTGGGGCCCGCCCAAGCGCCTGCTCATCTGGAAGACCCTTGATGGCAAGACGCCGCAGAAGACGGAGTTGGTTTCTGGTCAGAACCAGGTGAATGTGGCGCATTTCCAGGGCCAGGACCCGGCCAACTGGCTGGTGCTGGGCGCGCCGCTCGAAGACCCGGCGAAGTGGGATCTTGAAACCGACGTCATCCTGCCCGGGGTGTCCATCGACCGGATCTACTCGATCCACTATCCAAGCGGCATCTTCCGCCACTTGATGGTCGAGAACCACGCGTGGATCGGCTTCAAAGGCGGCTATAAGGTCGCTGGAAATTTCTGGGTGCATGAGCGCGGCCGCGGCGGCGTGGCGAGCGTCTCGCCCGCAGAATTGCTCGGCGCCTTCCATACCTTCTGCAAGAACGGTCGGCCGCCCATCTACGACCAGTGCAAGGGGCATACCTACGATACGGATCTGAAATCGTTCATCCCCTACACCTGGGACAGCCGTGGCTACTGCCTCGCCCAGTACATCCTGGTCAAGAAGGACACCGGCATCTCGGTGGAGTTCCTCGGCTCGCACATCTCGGGCGACAAGTTCTGGCTGTTCAACGGCATCGGCATCATCGGCCCTGACAGTTCGGTGCATGCCGATACCCGCAACGGCGACTGGGTCCAGAAGAACGCCACCCTCCAGCTCATGTCCGGCGCCCACTGGGGCAAGGTCGCCAACAAGATCACCACCGAGGAGAAGCGCATCGAAGGCGTCCTTGAGTTCGGCACCAAGGAGCGTCCCCTGACCAAGGATGTCTTTGTCGACACCAGCTGGAAGGATTACAGCGGGATCAGCTTCAAGCTCACCGGCGAGGGCAAGGGCTTCATCCTCGAACAGGGGGCAACCATGCGCATGACCAGCGCCGATCCCAAGACCGCCCGCGTGGTCTTCCGCTACCTTGACCGCGATATGGGGCCGCAGTGGTGTGAAG
>ENA-ORBV01005290-ORBV01005290.1-microbial-mat-metagenome-genome-assembly--contig:-NODE-5290-length-23892-cov-6.293890_pt1 | contig 23892 bp, 10 predicted proteins | sample MGYA00237777_ERZ505514 | MGnify/ENA primary metagenome ERZ505514 (study PRJEB26160, sample SAMN06269048) | microbial mat metagenome | isolation source: Oligotrophic lake microbial mat | place... | reverse complement strand
GCGCCGGGGCGATCCAGCTCGATTGCTTCGTCGCTTCGCTTCTCGCAATGACAGTCCAAAAATCACGGGCGATTGGTGTAAGTCCCTTTGAACGATAAGCCGACACGTGTTTCGCCCAGGTTCGCTTCCGGCGTTTCGACTGCGAGGTGGATTACGCATGGAGCCAACGCGAAAGGAGCCGCCGCGCCCATTCGCGATCTCCCGCGTTGCCCCGGCGCCTCGCGTTCCCTTCACAAGCACGTCGCCATTCGAACCAGCGCGTGGGCCGGAACGCGACCACACGCGATCGCGCCAACAACGCGAAATCGGGAATTGCATTTCGCCGCCGGCAGCCTTGTTGTCCCGTTCCCACCGACCGGACCTCACCCCATGCCGCCGGAAACCAACCTCTGGTATGAAGAAAATGTGCAACCGCACATCGCGATGTTGCGCGCCTGGTTGCTTAGTCAGTATCCGAACGAGCGGGATATCGACGACGTGGTGCAGGAGGCGATCATGCGCGTCCTGCGGGCCCGCGCGGTTGGGAAAGTGCGCGCTCCGAAGGCGTTTCTTTTCGCCATCGCCCGCAACCTCGTCGTTGGGAGCGTGCGGAAATCCATTCGCCAGGGGCAATTCAGCCTCGCGGACCTCGATGAACTCCAACTCGCGGAGGACAGCGAACTCGTCAGCTCGACGGTAGCGCGGGCGGAGGATCTCGAGTTCATGGCTGAGGCGATCCAGTCGCTGCCGGCCCGGTGCCGGCAGGTGATCACGTTGCGAAAAATTTATGGCATGTCCCAGGACCAGATCGCGAAAGAGCTCGGCATTTCCATCAGCACGGTGGAGAGCCAGGTCGTAATCGGGATGCGCAAACTCGAAGCGTTTTTCGCCGGGCTGGAAGCGTCCGCCCGCCGGCCCGCATGAGCACGCTTCAACCAGGAGATCCCGCGGAAGCGGGCGCACAGCGCGAGGCATTGATCTGGATGAGTCGCATCGATCGCGGGCTCACGCCGGTGGAGCAGGACGATTTTTTTGCCTGGCTCGCGCACTCGCCCGCGCACGGCGAGAGCCTGAATCGCTGCCGGCAACGGTGGCGCCGCCTCGACCGGCTGGCGGATTGGCGTCCGGAATACAGCGTGGCGCCGAACCCCGACTTGCTCGCCCCGTGCGCCCGCCAGCGCTGGCGCCGGTGGAGCGTGCCGGCCCTCCTGGCCGCCGCCTGTATTGGATTGATGGCGACGGTCTGGCACCGCGACGGAAACGAAGCGCGGGAAACCCCCGCAGCCTCCGCGCCCAAGCCCGAGGACCGGCGGATTCTGCCGGATCAGTCGGTGGTGAAATTAAACGACGGCACGGTGCTCGAGGTGCTCTTTACCGCTACGGAGCGGCGCATCCGGCTGAGGAGCGGCGAGGCGTTTTTCAAGGTCACCAAGGATCCCAACCGGCCCTTCGTTGTCGAGGCGGGCGGCGCGACCGTGCGGGCGCTCGGCACGGCCTTCAACGTCCGCTTTGCCGGCGGCGAACTCGACGTCCTGGTCGCCGAGGGCCGCGTCGAAGTCGCGCCGCCGATCGCTGTGCACCGCGAACAGAGCGTGACCCTCGCCCCCGATCCGACCGTGCTGGGCGCGAGCCAGCGCGTGAGCCTTTCGCTGGCGGCGCCGCTGGGGCGCGGCCAGATCGCGACGCTCACGCGGCGCGAAATCCAGCAGACGCTGGCCTGGCAGCACGGCCTCATGACCTTTCAAGATCAACCGCTCGCGGCGATCGTTGAGGAGCTGAACCGGCTTAACCAGCGGCAGATTGTGCTCATGGACGAACCGATCGCTGCGCTGCGGTTCAGCGGCACCATCCGCTCGGACAATCTCGACGGGTTCGTGCGGCTGCTGGAAACGAGTTTTGGTGCCGGCGTTACTCAACGGGACAACAACGAAATCCAGATACGGACGCGCGGAACCCCGCGTTGAAAATAATTATACAGGTGGCTTACGAGGAACTTGGAGGTGGGCGCGTCTCTTTGGGCGTAACCCCTCCCGATGCCCACGCGAGCGCCTCAATCTTCAGCGTTTCTCCATGATCCTGGACCCCCGCGGCCTGCTCGGCCATGCCCGGCGATTGGCATGGCTCGCGTGTGCTGTGCTGTTTTTCAGCGCGTCGTGGGGCGCGCTGCCACCGTCCTTCGATCGCGCCATCGATTTCAATATTTCCGCGGGCCCGGCCACCCAAACGCTGCCCAAGCTATCGGTGCAAGGCGGCGGGCTGCAGATCATTTTTCGCTCCGATGTCGTGGCCGGCGTTTCCACGCCTGCGTTGCGCGGCCGGCTGGCTCCGCGCGCCGCGCTGGATCGGATGCTGGAGGGCACCCCACTCGTGGCCGTCCCGGATAGTGCGAGTGGCGCCATCGCCATCGTGCGCGCCGCGGGCCAGCGCCCGTCTGGCGGCACCCAGCCCCCCGCATCCCCCAAAACGCCTGACCCTCAAAACGTGAATTCCTTCAACAAAAAATCCATTTCGCTTCTTCCCTCGTCACCGCTCCTCCTGGCCCTGAGCCTGATTCTCGGGCCGTCGGCCCCCGCCCAGAATGCACCTGCCTCGCCGGCCGCCACCGAACCCGAGCGCGATCCCATCGTCCTCAGTCCTTTCACGGTCGATGCCTCGCGCGACCGCGGCTACCAGGCCGCGAGCACGCTCGCCGGCACGCGCATCCGCACCAATCTGGCCGACATCGGTTCATCCGTTTCAGTCATGACGGAGGAGTTCCTGCGCGACATCGGCGCCACCGACAACGAAAGCGCGTTGATGTATGCGCTCAACACCGAGGTCGGCGGGCCGCGCGGGAATTTTTCCGGCGGCGTGAGCGTCTCCTCGCAAAACACCAACGAGCTCGCGCTCTTCGCCAATCCCAGCGGCAACACCCGCGTGCGCGGCCTCACCAACGCGGATAACACGCGCAACTATTTCCTCTCCGATATCCCGTGGGATGGCTACACCGTGTCGCGCGTGGACCTGCAGCGCGGCCCCAACGCCATCCTCTTCGGGCTGGGCAGCCCCGCCGGCGTGGTCAACGCCACGATCAACCAGCCGGAGTTTCGCAATCGCGGCTCGGTCGGCGTTCGCCTCGACGAATTCGGAAGCAAACGGTTCACCCTCGATTACAACCGCGCGTTCTTGAAGCAGCAGCTCGCCGCCCGGATCGGGGTCCTGCACAATGAACAAAAGTTTCGCCAGCATCCCGCGTTCTCGGATGACAAACGCTTCGCCGGCGCGCTCCGCTACCGGCCTGCGGTGCTGAATCGCGACGGCATGACCTTCGAGGTTTCCGGCAATTACGAGCGCGGCTCGATCAACTCGAACCGCCCGCGCATCCTGCCGCCTCTCGATCAAATCAGCGCGTGGTGGGCGCCGCAGGATCAAGGCGGACTGAACCGGCAGACGTTCAATCCCATTCTCACCCGCCCGCTCACCGACCGCGCCAACGCCGCGTTTATTCCGGCGCTCGGCGGCTATCGCTCGGCGTCGATCGTGATGGACCCGGTGGCGAACACCTTCGGCTACAATTCGCCCCAGCGCTATCTGTCGCTCCGCCCCGACGGCACGGTCGTCACCTCCGACCTCGCGACCGGCGGTGAAGGCGCCTTCCCGCAAAGCAACGCCTACGGGCGCGTCGGCCTGCGTCGCTTCGACGAATGGGCCGCGGCCGCCGGTCTGCCGTTTGCCGATTTCGGCGGCTACGTGCCCGCCACCCTGCGCGACACGTCCGTGTTCGATTTCTACAACAAGCACATGGACGGCCCCAACAAGGGCGAGTCGACCGACTGGGATGTCTTCGACGTCGGCCTCACCCAGACCTTCTTCGGCGACCGGCTCGGTTATAATCTCACCGCCTTCAAACAGCAGCTAGACGGCGGGCAGTGGGCGGCGCTCGGCTGGCAGAACCGCGTGATGATGGATATCAACACGCACAACCTCGACGGCAGGCCCAATCCCAACGTGGGTCGCGCGTTCATCGAGGAGGAGCTGCGTGACACCAACGGAACGCGCGTCTCGGACCGCACCGCGTGGCGCGCCCAGTTGTTTGCGCGGCACGATTTCTCGCAGCAAAAGTCCGGCTGGCTGGCCCGCCTGCTCGGCGAGCACCGGCTTACCGGAGCGTTGAGCGAGGAGAAGCAGAAACGCGACGACCGCCGGATCAAAGGCTGGAATCTCGACGCGGCCTCGATGCGGAACTTCACGGACCAGGCATTTCTCGAAGGCGGCGGCCCGAGCACCGCGTTCCGCTATTATCTGAGTGACGATCTGCGCGGGCGGTCATCCGCGGCGGGGGCGAGTCTCTCGAACATCGCAGCTCCCTTCGTGATGGGCCGCGGCGGCAACATGCCCATCCGCTATTTCGACAACACGTGGATCGCACCGGATTCGGTCAACCCCAACGATTTCTGGCAAAGCCCCGATCCGAACGACACCAGTGCGACGCGCTCGAGGCAGGCCAGCAACCCCGCGAATTACCGGGGCTGGACCACGCGCGATGTGAACGTCGTCACGTTCTTTACGCCGGGAAATGTCGATGGCGTCGCCGCCCGCGATTACCTCACGGCCTCCGGCCAGTTGAGCCAGTTCGACGTCGAGTCCGTCACCGGCGTCTGGCAGGGCTATTTCTGGAACCGCTCGATCATCGGCACCTACGGCTACCGGAAGGACAAGGCGCGTTCCTATCGCTACGAGACTTCGCACCGCGCCGGTAATGCTCGTTCGGATACGCGTTCGGCCGATCTCGACCCGGCTCGCTACAACTACTCCAACCCACGCGGGACCGTCGTCGAACTCGAGACCACCACGCGCAACTGGAGCGTCGCCGCCCACGTGAACCGGCTGCTGGGCCGGTCGGATTTCCTCCCCGCGAACCTGAGCCTCTACTATAACCGCGGCGAAAACTTCGCCCCGCTCGCCGGCCGGATCGACGCGTTTCGCAATCCCCTCCCGCCGCCGGCCGGCGAGACCGAGGAATACAGCGCGTTGATCGCGACCAAGAATCAGAAGTATTCGCTCCGCGCCACGCGGTTCGAGACGGGGATGACGAACGCGAGTTCGACGGGATCAATCGGCAACATGTGGGCACTCGAGCAGACCCTCGGGTTCACCGGAAACATGATGCGGGACTTCCGCTCGGGCCGCGTGCCGTGGGCAAACTACAGTTCGGACGCCGCCGCCGTCGCGCGACTGCAGAACGTCATCGCGCCGGCCTGGTTCCAGTTCGAATCCGAGCTCAAAGCGCGTTTCCCCCACTATGTAAATGCGTGGATGGGGCCGAACACGCCCTTCGCGACCGGCGAAAATGGGCAGATCTCCGCCGCCGCGCCGGCCGGATTTTCCTACACCGAGGATTCGCTCTCGAAGGGCTGGGAGTTCGAATTCATCGCCAATCCGCTGCCAAACTGGCGCCTGACGATGAACGCCGCGCGGACCCAGGCGATCCGCGACCAAGTTCCCGGCGTGGCATTCCGCTCGGTGGCGACGTACGTCGACGAGCAATATATGACGACCGACGTCGGCCTCGCGCCCGTGTGGTGGCACCAGAACACGGGCGGCGGCCGCAACATCGGCCCTTACGCGAGCTTCCGCCCGGACTGGCTCCGCCTCAGCGCGCTCAACGGTCAGCTTCAACCGGAAGTGCGCAAATGGCGCGCGAATTTCGTCACGAGCTATGACTTCACGACCGGCTTCCTGAAAGATGCCGGCGTGGGCGGTGCCTATCGGTGGGAAGATCGCTCGATCATTGGCTACGCGCCCATGCGCAGCGCAAACGGCACGACCGGCGTTAACCTAAACGCGCCGGTCTACGGGCCGATGAACGATGCCGTGGACCTCTGGCTGAGTTACCGCCGGAAACTGAGCGACCGCTTCACTTGGCGGATTCAGCTCAACGTCTACAACGTCTTTGGGGAAAACAAACTTGTGCCCGTCCTCGCAAGCGTCGATCCGGATGGCGTTCGGGCGCTCGGCACTATCACGCCTACCAGCGTAATCCCGATGCGGGCCTCCGCCTTCACCATACGCGAAGGCCGAAGCTGGGTGCTCAGCAACACGATCGAATTCTGATTTGGACCCTGCCCGGTGGGCCCGGAGCTTCTGCTCTTGGTCCGCCCGCAGGAGCGGGCCAAAGACCTCAGACCTTACCCTGAGGAACTTGCGCTCACCGGGGCCTCAGCGGTTGGTGGAGTATCTGCGGGCGGGCGGCTGGTTTCACGGTAAGCACCATGCCCTCGGAAAACACGTGCGGCTAGCCGCACAGCCGCATGCCCCGCGCTCACCAGGCCAACGCTCGCGGCGAACAGCCAGGCAGCGCGACGAACGCGCGCGGCGCATCGTGACGAGACCACGCTCATTTGGTGGCGCCGAGCCCTTCGTAGGCCGGGATCCGCGCTGCCCGCAGGCGGAGAATCACGAGCGACTCCTCACCAATGACCCGCTGGGAACTGAACGGCGGCGGCGTCAGCGTGCAGTCGGCACCCTGCCCGCCGACTTCATCGCCGCTCAGAATCCGTTTTGCCTTCCAGGCGCCGTCAACAAACTCGCCTTCCTCCACCCCGAGGTTGACCAACGCCGGGCGTGCGGGATCGGTGGAGGTGAACCGAATCGAGGCCCCGCGGGCTAGGACGAGAAACTCGTCCGGCGCGGTCTGAGCCATGAGCCCAAACGAGCCGTAGCGATCGTTCGGCAGCCCGTCGGTGCCAGGCGGGACCACGCGATACGTCACGACCGCGCGATATCCGTCGAAGTCGAAGGTTTCGCTTTTCGCTTCGTCGGTACGGAAAAAGCCGTGCAGCCGCGCCGTGCCCCGCAACGGCGCGATAGCCGGAACGATGTTCGCGAGCTTCCGGTAAGTGATGCCGAGCAGGTGGCCGCGATACATCTCGTTATCGATGCCGAAGGGAGAGAACGCCAGCGCGTGGTGTTCACCAAATGAATACAACGCCTTGGCCGGAGCCGTATGCGGGTCGTCCCCCCACCAGCCGCAGCATTCGGGCATGAACAGTGGATTCCCGCGGTGCCGGAATGCCGCCGCGTGAGGCTTGAAACGGTGGTAATTGTCGACCGCGAAAATATCGAGCGACGGAGCGCCCGCCATCCAGACGTCCATCACCTGGGCCACCGGACCGCCGATCGGATCAAGCTTTGGGTCGAAAACGCCACCGCGGAGCTGGCAGGCATTGACGAACATCGGCAGTGGATAGACCGCCTTGCCGGCCGCGGCGACGTGCTCCACGTAACGGGCGTAGTGCCACGCATGAAAGATGTCGTCGGTCGCCGGGCCTTCGCCAAATACCTCTCTCCACGTTCCGCTCCGCCGCCGGCCCTGGCCAACCCAACGGTCGCGGACATACGGCTGCAGCTCCGCTTCATGGGCGGCCAGCTGGGTGGTGAGTGTATCCGGCACCGGTGCTGCGAATGCGGCGCGGGCGAGGCTCGAACGATCCGGGCCGGTGCCAATTTCGTTTTGAACCTGCACCATGATCACTGTCCGACGATCGCCATCGACGCGCTTCAGGTGCGCAAGCAGCGCGCTGAACGCGCGTGCGTCTGCGTCACGCGTGGCCATCCCGAAGGGCGAAAGGGCGGTCGCGGAGAGCCGGGGAAAACGGTCCGGCCTGGTCATCACCCAGTTCGGCGCGTAACCGGAGACGCCGTTCTTCCACGTTCCGAACCACAGGAGCCCGAGCCGCAGCCCGTGTTGGCGGGCGCCTGCAATCATTGCGTCCACGAGCGAGAAATCGAGCTTACCCTCCTCCGGTTCGCTCTGCCGCCATGATACGGTCGCGAAAACGGTGTTGAGGTGCAGCGCCTGCATCTCCGGCCAGATCGTAGCCATGAACTCGGGCGTCGACGTGCTGGAGTTCCGCAGTTCGCCCCCGAGGATCAGCCAGGGTTCGCCATCCACGATCAGATCCATTCTCCCCTCCTGCCGCACCACGCGCGGGATTTCGGCGGAGTCGCTTGCAACCGCGTGAGCGAGCAGGGCCAGGAGCAGCAATGGGAGACGTTTCTTCATCTTAATCGAAAGCCAGGGAAGGGTCATGGGGTAACGCAGAGGCCACGGAAAGAGACGGACAGGCGCAACGCGACGCTGCGGTGAATCGTTCACGTGGGTGAAAGTAGCAAAACGACTCACGGATTCACGCTCGGCACGCCGGGCAGAGGATATACAGCGGTGACCCGCAAACTTGCCTCACGGCGAATTGTTCACTGCCTGCCCCGGCGCGCGTGCATGCACTTTCGATGGCACTGATCGCATTCCGAGCACGACTGACTTGATGCAACTCGAGCGGGAACGGGGTCGTTTCGTTTCCTGTGTGCGCGAACACTCGCCCCTCCCACCCGTCGCCCAAGTGAACGATTCACCCTCCGATGCATTTGCGAGTGCGGTGCAGTCACCATTCGATGGGTCTCCCAAGAGCAGGGCGCGTGCACTCCGCCGCGTTCACGTCCCCATAACCGGATGCCCCTCCACCCCACGTCTGCTTTTCACCTCCCCACCCGACCGGACCGCGCCACCGCTTGGTGGCGCCACCTCTCGTTGCTGTTCGGCACCTGCCTGCTCGCACCAAGCGTAAGCCGCGGCGACGACGCCGCGTGGCTGCGGGCCCACGGCACACTGATTTTTGAGGACACGTTCAACCGCGAAGAGGACGGCAACGGGCGCAACGCCATCGGCAATGGCTGGGAAAGCGCCACCGCGGATCGCGCCCTCCATGTAAAACAGTCTGACCTCGATGAGGGCATCCTGAAGATCTTCAGCGACGGCAAGGCTGCCGGCCATGGCATCCATATCCATCGCGAAGCGGGCTTTACTGACGGGGGTACGACGTTGCGCTTCCGGTTTCCCGGGCAGAACAAAAATGAGACGTTCACGATCGGTCACGTGGACCGCCAGCTGAAGGACGTCCACGCCGGGCACCTGTGCTACGCGCATCTGTACCAGACAAGCATCAAGCTCATCGACCAGAAGACCGGCATCAGCGAGCAAAACGTCCGGGCGCGCCGCGGCGAATTTCTGGCGCGCAAGGAAAAGCTGCCGCCCGATCTCGCCGCATTCCTCGCCACCAAGGAGAAAACCGTGCCGTGGCAGGCCGACCAGCAATGGCACGAGCTCACGCTGGTTTTCGAACGCGACGAGATGCGGCTGAGCATCGACGGCAAACTCGTCGCGTCGCACCGCTCCCAGGGTTTCGCCCATCCATCCAAGCGCTGGCTGAGCTTTTCCGCAGCGAGCACCGTCTGGATCGACGACGTGAAAATCTGGAAGGTGAGGTAAACCACGCCGGCTCCGCCAACGCGCGCCCCCTCGCAGATATGATTCCGCGTTTTCTTCTTCGTTTGGGCCCGCTGTGGGTGCTCTCGCTTTCCGCGTTTTTGCCGACGTCCCGGTCCGCCGAAAAACCGCATGCGACAATGCCTGAGCGGCACCGCGCGTTTCTGAAGCAAAACTGCCAGGCGTGCCATGGCCCGGAGAAACAGAAAGGCCGATTTCGCGTCGACGAGCTGCCGCTCATCATCGCCGATCCCGCAACGGCCGAACGCTGGCAGCACGTGCTCGATGCGGTGAACGCCGGCGAGATGCCGCCGGAGGACGAGCCTCAACCCGCGCCCGCGCTCAAGGCCGATTTCCTCGACGACCTCGCGCACGTCATGGTCGAAGCGCGCAAGCGTCTCGCCGACCAGCATGGCTTCATCGCACTGCGCCGGCTCAACCGGCGCGAATACCGCAACACCCTGCACGACCTGCTCAGGGTGGAAGTGGACGTGAGCGCCTTGCCCTCCGACCTCGGCGGGCCGGCCTTCGACACCGTCGGCGCGAGCCTCTATTTCAACGCCAACCAGTTCGAGCAGTACCAGGCAATCGGCAGCGAGGCCCTCGAAGGTGCGTTCACCGCACACGCTCACGCCTCGCTGGTGAAGAAAGTCCGGTTCGAATCCGAGTCGCTGCTGGCCACTTTCGAAAAGCGAAACCGCGAGTCGCTCGACGCCATGGACCGCGCGAACCGCTGGATCAAGGCCGTCGATGACGCGGCCGCGCGGCCGGAGAACGCGGCGCTCGTGGCCGAGCTGCGCAAGATCGCGCCGACGGACGACGGCCTGCGCTACCACTGGAAAAAAATCGCTGGCGCGCCGAGTCCGATGGCTTTCGGTTTCAACGAAACCGCCGAGGTGAATCCGGCCGGCGTGTATCTTTTCCGCGACCGTACGACCTTCATTCGTTACGACGACTACTATCGGCAGCTTCCCCACCACGACCGCGGTGCGTACCTGACCGTCACGAGCGGGTACGGCGGCACCGGCTTCCTAGCCGTTCAGGGCATCTCGTTTCCGACGGATTTTCCCCCGGGTGAGTATATTGTACGGATCCGCGCGGGCGCCGCCCCCGGCGCACCGCCCGAGCGGCGATTCCTCGAGTTCGGGCTCAAGGGCTTCGCCGGCGGCAGCACTCCGGCACTGAGCACGCATCACATCACGGGGACCATCGACAATTCCGAGGTGATCGAAATCCCCTTCACGCTCACGCGCCAAAGCGTCGAACGGAAGCATCGCAACCTCTTCATCCGCGAGCGCGCGATGGCCGACGGCAACAAGACCCAGCAACTCTTCCAGCAGGCGCGGCAGCAAAACGGCGACGGCCCCGAGGTTGCGATCTGGATCGACTGGCTGGAAATCGAGCGCGTCATGCATCCGGCAGAGGCGACGCCGCCCGGCATTCGAGCCCTAAACCTGTCGTTCGACGAGCACGCCCGGAGCTCGCCGGAGGCGCTTCGCGACGCGGTCGATGCGTTCGCGCTCGAGGCATACCGGGGCGCGCCCGCGCCGGACGGCATGGTCGACCGGCTCGTGCGGATGTACGACTCGCAACGACAAGCCGGCGACTCGCACCGCGAGGCCCTGAAGTTCATCCTCGCCACAATACTTTCCTCCCCCCGCTTCCTTTACCGCGCGGAACCTGAGCCGGAAGGCAAACGCCGGCGTCTCGATGACCAGGAGCTCGCGACACGTCTGTCGTACTTCCTCTGGGGCGGACCGCCCGATGCAACCCTGCGCGCCCTCGCAAGCAGCGGCGAGCTTCTCCGGCCGGACGTGCTCGCCGCGCAGACCGACCGGCTGCTCGCCAGCCCGCGGTTGGTGCATTTTGTCCGCCCGTTCCTGAATCAGTGGCTGTCGCTCGACCGGCTCGATCTCTTCCAGTTCAACAAGAAGCTGTATCCACGTTTCGACGACGGCATGAAGGCCGCGGCGCGGCAGGAGGTCTACGAGACCGTCGCGTCGCTCCTCCTCCAGAACGGCGGGCTGCGCGACCTGCTGCAGGCCGACTACGTCGTAGTCGACGCGCTCCTCGCCGACTACTACGGCCTGCCGGGAATCGCGGGCGATGCGTACCGCAATGTGCCGCTGCCGGCGGGCTCACCGCGCGGCGGGCTCCTCGGGATGGCCGCCATCATGGCCATGGGCAGCAACGGCCAGCATACGAATCCGGTCGAGCGCGGCGCCTGGGTCTTGCGCAAGTTGCTGCACGAGCCGCCGCCGCCGGCCCCGGCCAATGTGCCGGAAATCGAGCGGCTCGCCGGCCGGCTGCTCACCACCCGGGAACGGCTCCAGGCGCACCAGGAGGATCCGCAATGCGCGAGTTGCCACCGCAAGATCGACCCGGTCGGATTCGGCCTGGAGAACTTCGACGCCGTCGGTCAGTGGCGAACGACGGACACGTACCACGCGCCCGAACCGGCCGGTGCGCCGCTCACCGAAGCAAAGAAGACCTGGACGATCGATGCCTCCGGCGCGTTCTACAAAGGCCCCGCGTTCGCCGATTTCTTTGAGCTCCGGCGGCACATCGCCGCGCGCCAGGAAAGCTTCGCCCGTGGCTTCACCGCCGCCCTGATCGAGTACGCGCTCGGCCGCCCCAGCGGATTCAGCGACGAACCACTGGTCGATAGCATACTCGCCCAAGCCGGCGCCAAGGCGTTCGCGACGCGCGAGTTCATCCACGCGCTCGTACGCAGCAAAGAGTTTCAGTCCCGGTAATCCCTGTCCCACCCATGAACTCCATCCTGAATCGCCGCCGCTTCCTGCGTACCAGCACCGCCGTGATCGCCCTGCCCATGCTCGAATCGCTCGGCTTCAGGCGATTCGCATCGGCCGCCACGACGGCGAGTGCCGCCCCGGTGATCCCGAAACGTATGATTTTTCTCGGGTTCGGCTGGGGCGTCACCCAGCAGTCGTGGTATCCGACGCTCGACGACAAGGGCCCGAACTACACGCTACCGCCAGGGCTCGCGCCGCTCGCGCGCCATAAATCCAATTTCACGCTCGTGCAGAGGCTGGTGAACAAGCACGTCTCCGGCGGCCATTCCGGCAGCACGTTCTGGCTCACCGGCGCGAACGAGTTCGGCGAACCCGGCCAGAGTTTCCACAACACCATCTCAGCCGACCAAGTCGCCGCCGCGCAGCTCGGCAAGGAAACGCGCTTCGACTCGTTCGTCCTCGACTGTGGCGCCGCCGCTCAGCCGTCCGGCCACGGCCAAGGGCTTTCGTTGTCGTGGGATGCGCGCGGGAAGCCGATGGCGGGGGCAAAGACGCCGGTCGAAGCATTTCACCGGCTGTTCTCGAACGACACGACGCCGTTGGAGCAGCAAAAGGCGATGCTGCGCCAGCGCCGCAGCGTACTCGACAACGCGATGGAGAACGCACGCGACCTCCAACGCCGCCTGGGCAAAGCGGATAACGCGAAGCTCGACGAATATTTCCAGAGCATTCGTGACATCGAAACCCGACTCAGCCGCGACGAAAAGTGGCTCGGCGTTCCGCGCCCGCAGCCCCAGTTGTCCGAGCCGGACGCCGATCTCTCGGGCTACCAGGAAATCGAACTGATGTACGACATCATGATCGCCGCGCTCCAGACCGACAGCACGCGCGTGCTGACCTACCGCCAGCCGGTGACGACGCTACTCGCGAGCCTCGATGTGCGAATCGACGCTCACACCATGAGCCACTATCCAGGCAAGGGCCCCGAGTACCTGGAAGCCTCCGAGAAGCGCGACCGCGCGCAGAGCGAGCTCTTTGCCGGTCTCCTCGATCGGCTGAAGGCCACGCAGGAACCCGATGGCAGCACGCTCTTCGATCACACGACGGTCGTGTATGGCAGCAACATCCGCACGGGCCACATTCTCGACAACTGTCCCACCGTGATCGCCGGCCGCGGCGCGGGTGTCCGGCTCGGTCACAATCTCGTCGTCGGGAAGGACACTCCGCTCTGCAATGTCTGGCTGACGTTGCTGCGCGGCTCGGGCGTCGCCGTCCAGAGGCACGGCGACAGCTCCGGTGTAATCCCGCAACTGCTCGCGTAATCGGCAAACGGATACAAACTCCGGCCGGTCACACCGGCGGTCGATGCGCACGTTCAGCGCGAGCAACCGGCGCCGCAGTTCGGCATACGGCAAATCCTGCCCGGAGGGGTACTGTCGCACCCACTACGGTCCGGGTTGAAACGATCGCACGACTGCGGCGCTACTCGACTATCATCACGCCGCGCATGATCCGCCAGTGGCCCGGGAACGTGCAGAGATAAGGATACCGGCCAGCAACCGCCGGAGCCGCAAACGTGAGTTCGAAGCGCCCGTTGGGAGTTACGAGCGGAGTCGAAGCCAGCACTTTCGGCGAATCCGGAATATAATGCTTTGCCAGGCCGTCCGGCGTCGTTGCCATCGCGTCGGCCAGCAGACCGATCTCTTCCTCGGCACCCGGCGCGACCAGCAGGAAATTGTGGGCCATCAGATCGGGGTTCTCAAAGACAAGCCGGACCCGCTGTCCTGCCTTTACCCGCAGTTCCCGCGGGGCGAACTGAAGGGTGTTCGGCACCGCCTGGATTCGAAGTGCGTCGGCATCGCCGGCGTTGGCTTTCTCCCAGGCCGTGGCAAAATCCTTGAGCACTGCCGCATTCGGAGCGAAGCGCGCAATACTGAGCGGCTGGCCAAGCGTATCGTAGACGAAAACGGGAGGCGGTTCACTTTTCAGCCGGCGATACGCCAGCTCGATGACGTTAAGCCCCGGCTTCAACTCCACCTGCACCTGCTGCTCGGAACTGTATGGGCTGTGAGTGGACAACACCTGCACGCCGTTCACCTGCACATCGAGAAACCCGTATTTCACGCTGAGCAGCGCGCGCTGTTCACCGGTGGACTCGATGAATGTCCGAAAAGTGCGCGTTGCCGGCGTCACCGCCCTCGCCTGCTCCCATTGGGCGGCAGTCGCGTACGGGTTGAGATCGCCGCTGCCCGTCACGCCAAGGTCGAGCCAATGCCGCACCTGCGTGGCAGGCGCCACGTGCAGCACCGGCACCGACCGGCCCTGACGCGGTTTTGTGCCCACCTGCAAATCAGCCAGCATCTGTTTCACCGCCGGCTGCGTCGGATGCAAATGCGCGACCACCGCTTCCAGATTTGGCCGCATGATCCGCAGATGCGAAACGACATTGATCGCGGCCATCTGCACGCGGGGATGGGGGTCGTGGGCGGCGGCTGCCAGCAGCCCTGACACATCAGGCAGGAGATCAGCCGCAAAGCGAATCGACTTCACCGCAGCCGTCCGAAAGTGCGGGTTGTCTGACTTAGCAAGCTCCGCGATCCACGGCATGCGCGCCTCACCCGCCGCAAGCAGCACCCAGGAGGCCTCGAGCAGCGTCTGCTCATAGCCGAAGCCTCCACGCGGGCTGGCCGCCACCCAAGCCTGGATCGCTGGAACTGCCGTGACACCGAACTTCCGCAATTCAATCCGCGCGTGGTGACGCACGATGTTTTGGGGGTGCGTCAGCAGCGGCAGAAGTTGCCCGACCGCAGCGCCCTCGATGCGCGGCCAATCCTTTGCCACCGGCCTGCGGGTATTCACCACCCGCCAGATTCGGCCGCGCTCGTGGTTCCATTGGGGATCGCGCATCGCATGCTGCGCATGGCCGATGATCAGGCTGGAAAAATCCGAGACGTAGAGCGCGCCGTCAAAACCGAACTCCACGTCCACCGGACGAAACGTGCTGTTCTTCGACCAAAGCACATCCAGCCGGTCCGCAGCCACCAATGGACCCATGTCCGCTTTTACCTGCGACAACGACACGATGTAATTGCCGAGCACCGACGCCGACGCCACCCCCTGCTGGAACTCCTCCGGGAAATTTGGACTGGAGATGACCGCGAGCGCCGAGCCCTTCGCGTAGTTAAGCACCGTGCCGTTGCCGTACGGGTGGTAAGCACCGAGCGGCAACCAGGTCTGCGGCAGCGCCTCGAGCACATGACCACCGCCGAACCGCTGGTAGAAGTTGCCGTGACGATCGAACGAGACCTTCCACGGGTTCGGCGTCATGCCCTGCCACTCGCGCTCGAGGCGGCCAGTCGCCGCGTTCAACCGATACGTCGTCGAGTCGATGCCTCGCACCACCCCGAAGGGCGTTTCGAATTGGGAGCGGTGAAACACGCCGTCGGAGAAAATCACGTGGCCGAGGGGGTCCGTGCCTACCATGCCGCCGTGATGGGAATCGGTGACGTCGACGCCGCGAAGCAACTCCACCTGAGTATCCGCACGATCATCACCGTTGGTGTCAGTGAGAATCAGGAGCCGGGGCTGGGCCGAGACGATGACCCCGCGCTCGTGAAACGCCACGCCGTCGAGCGCATCGAAGCCGTCCGCGAAGGTCGTGCACTTGTCCGCCTTTCCGTCCCCGTCCGTGTCTTCCAAAATCAGAATCTTGTCCTGCGGCTGTTCACCCGGAACGGTGTGCGGAAACGAGGGCATCGTGACCACCCACAACCGGCCGCGCGCATCGAAGCTCAGCTGCACCGGATTGCGGAGCGCAGGGAACTCCGCCTCCGAGGCAAAAAGGTTTACCGCAAATCCGTCGGCGGTGACCAGATCCTGCTGCAACGCCGACGGGGTCTTCACCACACCCGCCGGGTGCGAATACGGCGTGACCTTGCCGGGAGGCAGCGGTGACAGCGTCGGGGGCGGATAGTCTGCAAAGCGGGCACCCGGTCTACGGGCGAGTTCATGCACGACGCGCTCCGAAAGTTCGATCAGTTGATGATAGCGCGGGATCTCGGCCGCATTCTCCTCGGGCCGCTTGCGTACACCGTAATAAATCGCGCCATTCTTCGGCCGGACGAGCTCGGCGACAAAGCGGGATTTCTGCGCGACCGCACTTACGACCTCCTGCAATCTCGGCGTCTCGACCGGGGAAAGCCCGGTACCACCCAGCAGCGCCCGTGCGATCGCCGGTCCGAGTTCACGGCTGCCCGCGGCGTTCAGGTGCATGCCGTGCGTAGTCAGCGGCCCGGGCGCTCGCGTATACGCCTCGCGACTTGCGGTGAACAGATCCACGAACTGGGCGCCATGCGCGGCAGCCAGCTCCGCGATCGTGGCGGAATACATCTCGAGGTCACGACTGCGCGCGCCGGCATTGGCGGAGGTCCGCATCTCGACTGCCAGCGGCGAAAGCAACACGATCTTGGCACCCGGATGCAGCCGGTCGATCTCCCGGAGATGCGCCTCGTATTGCGCGCGAAACTCGGGAATGCCACCCGGGCCCGCAAACGACTCGTTCATTCCGTACCCAAGGACGACCACATTGGCCGGCCACGCAGCGAGCAGCGATCTCAGGTGCTCGGCGTAACCCTCCGGCCGCAGTCGATACCCCACCTCGTCGCCGGTCCACGCGAGGCTGCGCACCCGCAGTTTCTTATCCGGATGCGCGAGGTGAAGGTGGGCCTCGAAGTCGCCGAACTCGAGCAGCCGCTCCACCATCGCATTGCCGTAAAAGAGAACCGTATCGTCCGTCCGCCACAAGAACTCCGGCTCCAGCAGCCGCTGCGCGTCCTGTGGTTTGACCCCGATTCGAAACGGATTTCTCCCGCTCATGGTTCTCACATCCGCTCGCGCCGGGATGCGGTCATCCAGGCCAAAGCTCCAATAAACCGCATTCACCATCATCCGCCGGAAACCTTCATTGGCGAAGTCGCTCGTGCCCGCCATCGCCCCTCCCATAGTCGTCATGACTACACGTCCGCGCTGGCCCACAGGCCGAACCCAGGTCCACGCCACCGGCAACATCGGTTCATTCGGCCGGATCATCCGCTTCCATTTTCCGTTGAACTGCTCGCCAACAACGGGCTGCGAATCCGGCGTCATCCCCTGCAGCACCTGCCCGAGCACCAGCGGATTGCAGCCGGCAGGCAGCGGCACACTCACTTCATACACGTCACTCGTGCTCCAGATTTCGCCGTCGGCGACGCCGCGCAAAATGGGGTGCCGCGCCGCTCCCGGGGCAAATACCCCACGCGTGCTCTGCTTTCCGTGATATCCCCAATGGTTCAAATGCGATTGCCCGAGCACCTGGCGGCTGAACCCACCCGGGAACTCCGGCCCCGGGTAGTTCCATTCGAGTCGCGAATAGGTGGATGACGCGTCTGGCGGGTGCGTGGTCGCCGAGAAGCTGCCGAAAGCATGTGTCGCCGTACGCAATCCCATTACGGGGCGCCCCGCATCGAGATAATCGGAAATGTGCTTCATCTGCGCATCCGGCAGCACGCGAAACCGGGTGAAAACAACCATGAGGTCCGCCCTGGCCAGGGCTTCGAGCCCAGGGATGTTATCCCGCTGGTTCGTGTCGATCACGCCCGTCTGCTTGTTGATCGCAAAGAGGACAGTGCAATCGAAGCCGTGCCGTGAGGCCAGGAGGTGCGCAAACAGCGGCATCGACTCTTCAGACCGGTACTCATCGTCACCCGTAATAAACACAATGTGCTTCCCCGTCCCGGCTTCACCCACTCGTCCCTTGAAAAATGCCCACGGCTGAAGCGGCAGCGATGCTGCGGCCGGTAACGTTGCGGACAGGAACAAGAGGAAGATCCGAAGGATTGAAATCTGCATGAGAAGAGTGGGAGGATTCCGGGAGATCGATTCAATCCGCAGCACGGGTACTCCAACGGCAAACCTGGGCACGGCGGCGAAGCGGGTTGAGGAAAGGCCGAAAACCCTCGCCCGACAACCACGCGTAATTGTGAACCGTTCACGTGCGAGCTGCCACGCTCCCTGCATCTCGCGACTCCAATCAATTTACAGCGTCTCCTCCTCGCCCAGACCGTGTCTTGAGCCAAACTCCATTGCCGCGTTCTGTCGTCGGATTCGGCAGATTGCAGATCTCCGCAAGAGCACCGGTCAGCGGGCGGGTCGCACCAGAAACGCGGGAACAGCGATGAGTCCGAGTGCGCCGGCACACCCAAGCAACAGCCCACGGTCCGCGGGGCTGACTAACGCCAACAGTGCCATGGCCAGAGCGCACACCGCGAGAGTCCAGCCTACAACCAGCAAGGGCTGACGCAATTCGTCAGCCGATGTAAGGGCCGCCTCGGGCTTCGGGCGGTGCGCGAGCCGGAGGAATGCCGCGTACCCAGGTGCGTCGTTTCGATGCCAGCGTTCCGCGAGCATCAAAATCAATAATGGCAGGATGACACCAATGAAGATCTCGAGATTGCGGGGATTGACCGCCGCGTACTCGGCTATCGCTCGGAAACCAGGCAGTGACCCTAGCCACGAACCTTGGGCGAGCCCGAAGCGCACAAGTACGCCGAATGTGAAACAGATCCCCGCCGTGAGGACCAGATCTCCGGTCCTCACCCGCCGGCTGAACAGCGCCCACACAAGCGGCAGCAACAGGGGCCCCACGATGAGGCTGGTGAAACTGAGAATCACTTTCTCCGCTCCACCCAGCAGCGGCACCAGCAATGCGAAGATCGTGATGACCACTCCCAAAAGCAAAGTCATCCCGCGCCCGATTCGCACCAGCCGGTCCTCATCCGGCGCGGGTCGGATCCGCGGCCCAATAATGTCCTGCGTCAACACGCCGGCAAAGACATTAAGCTGGCTGCTCACCATACTGGCCGTGGCGGAGAACATCGCCGCAACCATGAGTCCGAGCATACCGGCCGGCAGGACCGACCAAGCAGCCAAGATGTAGGCCTGTTCCGGATTCGCATCCGGCCGGATCACCCGGTACAAGAGCGGCGGCAGCAACCAGAAAAACGGACTGATCAGATAAAGTACTCCGAACAGCCATGCGCTTTTTCGCGCATCGCGTGCGGTCGGCACACAAAGATAGCGCTGCACAAAAGCCCATTCCGCCCCGACCATGAAGAAGTGAATGGCCGTCCAGCCGGCGAGAAACACCCACGTGAACTCCGCGTTGGCGACCCGAAAGAATTCCGGCGGCAAGCCTGCCAGCGCGCCGGAGATTCCGCCAGCTTCGCGCAGGCATAATGGCACCACGAAGGCGACTGCGAGATTGAGGACGATGAACTGCAGCACGTCCGTCATCAGCACTGCCCAAAGTCCGCCAGTCACGGTGTAGACAACCACGATGGCACCGAAGATCGCGATGGCCCATGACACGGAGAGATTGCCCGTTGCCACATCGCGCAAGAACCAGCCCTCCGGCACCGGCAGCAACGCGCACAGCAGGATCGCCAGGGCGTAAAGCGATACGCCGGTGCCGACGAGCCGGTAAACCATCATTGCCCAGGTGTAGAGGTGGACCGCGCGCCGGCCAAAACGCACCCGGACGAACTCGGCCGGAGTGGTAATCCCGCTCTGCTTCCATCTTCCCGCCAAGAACCAGCCAACTAGCAACGCGGCGACGCCGTAGCACATGTTAATGCTGACGGCGACAAACCCGTACTTGAATGCGATCCCTCCCCATACGACGAAGGTGCCGGCGGAGAACATCGTCATGAATCCACTCAGCCCGGACACCCACCACGGCGCTCGGCCGCCAGCGCCAAATAGATCGCTCGTGTTTCTAACCTTGCCCCCATATAATATCCCGATCGCAAAGAGACCGGCAATATAGGCCAGAATCACGATCACGTCAGGAGTTCTCATATAGTCGCGACCCTTATTAGTGAAACTTCACCGGGCAACGTGGTCACACGAACATTCACGGCCACGAATAGATCCGGGGGAGGGATACGGGGCTTCGGAGCGCTCGCGATTTCCGGAAGGGTGGCCAGCCCCACCGGTCTCCGTTCGACTCCAAGGCAAGGAAGCGTAGACAGTCGGGACGCCCGCTCAAAACGTAAGCGTCGTCGAAAGCTGGATTTTGCGCGGCGTATAATAATGTTGGAAGAAGCGCACCGTGCCGTTCGTGCTGCGGGGCAAGACGAGCACCTGCTGACGATCCAGCACATTGAAGACATTCAGCGACACCAGCGCCCGGATCTTTTTCGTCGGCCGGAACGCGTAGTTCGCAAAAGCGTTCGTATCCACTTTGTCAGGATAATAGAAAATCTTCCGCTTGTTCGCATCGGCTGCGTCCGTGTACATATACGCGCGGAAGCCCTTGCGGTAAACTGTCCCGAGGCCGAGCACCAGCCCGCGGAATCGGCCTTCCTGCACCTGATACCGGTTGATCATGCTGAACTGGTTTTCCGCGTAGCCCGTCGTGACCTCACCGGCCTTCCGGACGATGATGGGATCGCTCGGCGGAGTGAATCCCAGCTGATGGTTCAAAATGGGAACGCCGGTGCGGGTCGTACCCACGCCGGTCGTGCGGAGACCGAGGAACTGCGCGTTCAAAATCTGGCCGGAGTCGGGATCCATCTGCGCGAAATACGGACTGTTGGGATCCCGCATCATCGCGAGCGACAACGGCACCTGCGCGGACGCAGCATCGGCCGGATCGCTCGACACCAGCAAGGGCGTCAGCGCGCCCGAGCCACTCTTGATCGCGACTACCGACTGACCGCCGACCGTGGTCGTGTTGAACTCGTCGTTATAAAAAATCGGCAAGGTGACGTTGCTCCGTTCGGCGCCGTCGGCCTGGGTGAAACTCATGGTGATGGTCCAGGGCTTGAACGGCCGCGCCGAAAGGCTGGCACTCAATCCATCCGAGATCCGGTCGAAGATGAAGCCGGGGCCGCCGTTGCGGCCGTTAATCCCATCCGGATCCACGTCGGCGCGCTGCGCCCCGAGCGTGCCCGTGAAGTTCTGTCCTTCGGTCTTATAGTAAGTGATGTTGCCGGAGAGGCGGTGATCCCACAGCGAAAGCTTCAGCCCGCCTTCGAGAGTTTCGCCCTTACCGATTGGGAGGATGTTATTGAAAATATCGCGGTCGGTCGTGAAGTTGATCTTCGAGTTGGTCGAGTGGCTGACGTATCCACGCACGCCCTGCAACGGCGTATCAAACACCACGCCCAAGGTGCGACTATCGTAATCGATCGGGCCGCGCGCCACGCGGGTCGTCATGCGCACCGTATCCGCGGTCTCAAACCGAAAACCCGCCATCGTATCGATCCGGCCTTTCCAAAATGAGCTGGAGAGACTGAACCCGAAACTGTCTTCGGTCGTGTCGTCCAAAGTGTAGATCGTCGAAGTGGGCACCCCTTGCGCGTTGATCGGCCCCGTCAGGCCCATCGGATTGGCGGCGGTGCGCGGTACCCCATCAGCGTACACCATGGGCTGCAAGCGGTAGCGCTTACCGTTGGCATGAACGACTTCGTTTGCCGGATAGCGCACGCCGCCGTACATGCTTTCGGGGAATGCCGGCATCCACATCGCGGGAATCAGATTCCGGCCGGAGTCCGCATTGATGATGTTCGCGAGGTTCTGGATCACGTTACCGGACGAATCTACCTCGTAGAAACGCATTTCCTGCCGATTGACCCAGGACTCGAGATAGTTGTAGAAGCCGCTGAGCGTATGTTCGCCCCAGCGCCCCAGGTCGCGGCGCCCCACGGCGGTGAACTTGTAGCCGCGCCCACCGGTCCAGAATGGACCCGGATTCAACGCCGTAAACAACGCCCACTCGCGCTTCAACGTCCCATCCGGGTTCGCGTAGAGATTTGCGGTCGAATCGGGATGATAAATGGTCCCACTGGAACTATTGGTGCCGTTGTTAACGCGGTCGTCGTGCGCGTAACGAAATTGGAAGGCGAGATCCCGACGTGGCGTCAAGTCGACGGTGATCGATTTGGACTCGTTGACCCAATGTTGCCGACGCAACACGCCAAACGCCGAGTCCATGTTGGTGAGGTCGAACTTACCGTTGGTGAGTTCGGTGCCGCCCGCCCCGACAATATAGCGCGTGCTTTGACCTTGCAGCCGCTCCCCCGTCGTGAGCAGAAGATTAGTCGGTGCGTTAATCGTGCCGTCGGCCGAGTGGATGGCCGCGCGCGTGTAATGCCGATAGTCCGCGAAGATACTGATCCAGCGGTAAGGGCGGAAGGTCACCGCGCCTTGTACCGCTTCCTCATCAAGTCCGAGAATCGGCCGGTAATAGCGGTCCCGACTTTTCAAGCCGTTCACCCGTACGCCAAAACGTTTTGTGCCGACGTTCATGTCGGTCGTGAATCGCTGCGAGCCTTCGCTATCGATCACGTGGGAAAAATTGAGTGAGCGTTGCTGCACGCGGGCCCGCTTCGAATTGATCACGACGAGGCCGCCGGCTTCACCCGAACCATACAGCAGGTTATTCGAGCCGTTGATCGCCTCAGCGCTCTCCACGTCAAAGCCGTTGAACATCGAGGTCGAGGAGCGAAGAAACCCGTCGCGCCGCGGTTCGCTGATAGTAAATCCGCGGGCAGACAAACCGCCCGGTTGCGCCTGGTCGCCATCCTGGGTGCCGCGCTGACCTTCACTGCCGCCGCCAAAGAGCATTGCGCCCAAGCCACCGTAATCGGAAAGCAGCTTGAAGATGTCACCACCGCCGAGCTCGGTGATCAACGTGTTGTTGAGGATCCGAGCATCCAAGGGCGCCTTGTTGAGTGACGTGCTCATGCCCGTGAGCGCCGTCGTGTTGGTGGCTTCATAGGTGTCGGTCGAATCGCTGATCACCTCGAAAGGCGAGAGCGTGACGGTACCGTCCTGCTTCACCGGCGCGGCGGGTTTGACGGTCTGGGCCTGCAACGGAAGAACTGCGACGCCCGTGGCAATAACAGCGGCCCAAAAGGAGGGTCGCGCCGAGGGAACGTGGGATTTCATGCGTTAGGGGTAAAGTGCGGCGCCGAAAACGAGCCGGCATCCCGGGTAATGGAAATCAAGATCTACCCGCGACGCTTAGCTGAGGTTGCGTGACGAAACGAGTCAAAAACGTCGTCGGTAGACCGCAACGCTGTAACGTGGTGAAGCGTTAACCGGTCGGCTGCTAATGAACTCGCCTATTGTCATTGCGAGTACGAGGAACGAGGCCGTGGCAATCCAACCTTCGGCCCGTGAATGCCGGCGCAGTCGATTACGAGTATGCCTCGCGCACCTACCGATGTCGAAGCTCTGCAACCAGCCGATCGACATGATTTTTAAGTACCGCATAGCAACCCGACATTTAGGCTCGCGCTATGCCCAAGTGCAGTCGCTCGGAATCATGTTGGAGGAAGCGGTAAAAAGGCTGTTCCGCGCCCGACATCGTCCGCATCGTGCCGCGTCGCAATCCTTCGCGCGTCGCGTTTTCTCAACGAGTGCTATGCTGGCGGGCGATGAGGTCTATCGCATCCGGGAATCGATTCGCGGCTTTGGCGAAACGCGGGCTGCTAGGAGTGCGCGAGGCGCGAAGACAGAAACGCCTCACGGCGGATCGCGTGCCGTCCGTTTGTCTCCTCGATCCAGACGGCGACATCGCCCGCTCGCTCCGGGGTTCCGGCAACGCCGCAACGCACACCGGTTGGCCATGCTACCACACGGAGATGTTGTGCTTTAAGCTCGATGGCGTCGAAGTCGGTCTCATGCCCTGCGCGGTGGGCGCATCATTCGCGGTTCTCGTCGCTGAGGAGATGTACGTCGCTGCCTGCGAATTGCTGATCAGTATCACCCAGTTTTCGAACGCGTTTGACCCTCCTCCTTCCTTTATAC